>Ga0256407_10012479_pt1 | contig 11550 bp, 10 predicted proteins | sample RumenRJG_04DNA_FD_193489 | JGI IMG/M metagenome (GOLD analysis project Ga0256407, IMG submission 193489) | Bovine rumen microbial communities from Lethbridge, Alberta, Canada - RJG_04 | ecosystem: Host-associated > Mammals > Digestive system > Stomach > Rumen | place: Canada: Alberta... | reverse complement strand
ACAGATATTGGGATAATATCTGTGGATAAGGTGGATAAAGTTAATTAAGAGGGCCTTCCCCACAGGGGAAGGGGGACCGCGTAAGCGGTGGATGAGGTGTTATCGCAAGGATAGAGGTACATAGAGATGTTCTTCAAGGCATTGCCGACACCTCATTCGTCTGCCCTTTGGGCAGCCACCTTCCCCTAAGGGGAAGGCTTTTTTTAGTGGTGGAACAGGCGGATATGCGTCATGGCCATGGCCATGTTGTATTTGTCCGCGGTCTCGATGACGTTGTCGTCGCGGATGGAACCGCCGGTCTGTGCGACGTAGGACACGCCGCTCTTATGCGCGCGTTCGATGTTGTCGCCGAACGGGAAGAATGCGTCGGAGCCGAGGCAGACGCCGTGCTCTTTCTTCAGGCACTCGCGCTTCTCCTCCTCGGTGAATACGGGCGGCTTCTCGGTGAACACACGCTTCCAGTCGTCGGTTTCGAGCAGGTCGCGCCACTCGTTGCCCGTGTAGACGTCGATGGCGTTGTCGCGGTCTGGGCGGCGGATATCGTCCTTGAACGGGAGCGCGAGAACCTGCGGGCTCTGGCGCAGGAACCATTTGTCGGCTTTGTCGCCGGCGAGGCGCGTGCAGTGGACGCGGCTCTGCTGGCCGGCGCCGATGCCGATGGCCTGGCCGCCGTAGGTGTAGCAGACGGAGTTCGACTGCGTATATTTCAGCGTGATCAGCGCGATCAGCAGGTCGCGTTTCGCATCGTCCGGGATGTCCTTGTTCTTCGTCACGATGTCGGTCAGGCAGCTCTCGTCAATGACGACGTCGTTGCGCTTCTGAGAGAACGTCACGCCGAAGACCTGCTTCGTCTCGACCGGCTCCGGCTCGTAGGACGGATCCATCTGGATCACGAGATAGCTGCCCTTGCGCTTCGTCTTCAGGATGGCGAGCGCCTCGTCGGAGTAGGACGGCGCGATGATGCCGTCGGAGACCTCGTGCTTCAGGAAGGAAGCAGTCTGCGCGTCGCACTCATCGGAGAGCGCGACGAAATCGCCATACGAGCTCATGCGGTCCGCGCCGCGCGCGCGGATGTAGGCCGTCGCAATCGGGGAGAGCTCCGTGTCCTCGACGAAGTAGATGCGGCGGAGGATGTTCGTGAGCGGGACGGCGACCGCGGCGCCGGCCGGGCTCACGTGCTTGAACGATGCGGCGGCGGGCAGGCCCGTCGCGCGGCGCAGCTCGCGGACAAGCTGCCAGCTGTTCATCGCGTCGAGCAGATTGATGTAGCCCGGTCTCCCGTTGAGCACCGTGAACGGCAGATCCTTCCCGCCGTCCATATAGACTTTCGCCGGTTTCTGATTCGGGTTGCAGCCGTATTTGAGTTCCAGTTCCTGCATGATTGTTCTCCTTTTCTTTTCCATAAAGCTTATAAAGAAAGCCGACAAATCCGGGCTTCCTCTGCCCAGACGGTCGGCTCTTGCTACGCAATCTCGCGCGCCGCGCTCCCTGTGGTATCCTCCACTTCCGTCAGTCACGCGGCCCTACCTCTATTAAATACAAAAAAGGGACATTTGTCAAGTTTTTTAGGCGTCCCCTTCGGGCACGAGCTCGAAGAGCGAGCGTTCCTTTGGCTGGAGCTGGCCGCAGAGCGGCCTGAGGGGGCAAGTATTGTCAGGCAATCGGTATTGGATAGCCCGCTCCTTTTTTTGTTCTTCGGTTCACCGGCTTGGAGTAGTTTCTGCGGCGTTTTTGTGGTATGATATAGGATGATATGGGAATAAACCGAAATATTGCGATTCCAAGGGGGATTCGACATGTTGAAAAGCATTGCAGTCATGACAAGTGGCGGGGACAGCCCGGGAATGAACGCCTGCGCACGCGCGGTCGTACGCACGGCGCTGTATGAAGGCGTAGACGTCTGGGGCATCCGCAGCGGCTATCACGGGCTGCTCGAGGAAGATATGTTCAAGATGGAGCGCAAGGACGTCAGCGATATCATCCAGCGCGGCGGCACGTTCCTCGGCACGGCGCGCTGCAAGCGCTGGAAGACGCCGGAGGGCCGCCGACTCGGCTACGAGAACCTGAAGAAGCGCGGCATCGAGGGCCTCGTCGTCATCGGCGGCGACGGCTCGCTGCGCGGCGCTTCGCTGCTGTCGAAGGAGACGGGCATGCCGATCGTCGGCCTGCCGGGCACCATCGACAACGACGTCTGGGGCATGGACTATACGATCGGCTGCGATACGGCGGCGAACACGATCGTCGATGCGATCAACAAGCTGCGCGATACGGCGTCGGCACACCGCCGCGTCATCGTGCTCGAGGTCATGGGCCGCCAGTGCGGCTGGCTCGCACTGGTCTCCGGTATCTCGGGCGGCGCGGAGTACATCCTGATTCCGGAGGAAGAGTACGACCTCGATGAGATCTGCACGAATATGGCCGAGGCCTACAAGAAGGGCAAGCGCTATATCCTGATGGTCGTCGCTGAGGGCGCTGGCAGCGGTCCGGAAATCGGCAAATACGTCGCCGAGAAGACGAAGCTCGACACGCGCGTTTCCGTGCTCGGCCATATCCAGCGCGGCGGTTCGCCGACGGTCATCGACCGCGTGCGCGCGAGCCAGCTCGGTGAGAAGGCGGCCCTCGCGATCATTTCCGGCATGTCGGATATTGTGTTCGGCTTCGCCAAGGGCCATGTCGTCGCCATCGACCTGCACGATGCAGTCAACAATAAAAAGAAAATCGATCCGGATTACATGCACCTCGCAAAAGTGCTGTTCTGATCATCCGGTACGGGTATTTCAGGCATTTGCCGCTGTCCGCATGGGCAGCGGCAAATTTTTTTCAAAAAAATCAATTTTTTCTTTTTGACTTATTGACTTTTTGACCTATTCGAGTATAATAATAGTTGTGAAGGGGATGAGGGAACAGGAAAGAGCCCCGGAGGATGAGGCGCCGTTCCCGATGAACCGGATAAAAAATCAAATGCTTTCGAAAGGGGATCTTGATTATGTTTGGTTTGGTTCCATTTGTCGGTGGTAACGATCTCAGCAAGGAAGACAACATCTTCGATCGCCTGATGAACGTCTTTGATGAACCGTTTATGAGCGGGTTCCACGTACCGGATTTCAAGGTGGATGTCAAGGATAACGGCGGCAGCTACGACCTCACGGCTGAACTGCCGGGCATGAAGACAGACGATATCTCCCTGACCTATAAAGATCACTATCTGACGATTGCCGCGAAGAACGAGAAGAGCGACGACCAGAAAGACGACAAGGGCAACTACGTACGCCGCGAGCGCAGCCAGAGCAGCATGAGCCGCTCGTTCTACATCGACAATATCGATGAGAGCAAATGCACGGCGGAGTACAAGGACGGCATCCTTTCTGTCCACATGCCGAAACTCGAGAATACGGCCGAAGATGGCCATACGATCGACATCAACGGCGCCGCTTGATTCAGCGGCATAAAAGCGCCTGAGGCGTGACAAAAGAAGCACCGGCGTGTTGCAAGAAGCAGCACACCGGTGCTTTTTTGTCGAGAAGGGAATCTCCTGGAGAAGTCAGCATGATGCTGGCTCCTCTTTTTACATTTTTCCAAGGTCATTCTTGCACCAGAATCTGTCCCATGATCCAGCGTTTCAGCAGGAAGGTCAGCGCATAAGGGAAGGTTACGAAGCTCTCATTGTTGCCGATGTTTGTATCGCCTAATTTGATCCCGCGATGGATATCGGGATAGTCCTTTTTTTCAATCAAGGCGTGCAACGACTTGGTGGTACCATTCGTTGCCTTGACTTCAACCGGAATCAGCGAATCGGCATCGCGGATAAAAAAGTCCATCTCCAGTGTTGCCGTTTTATTGCGATAGAAATACAGGCCATAGCCTTGCGCCGTCAGCATCTGAGCGACGACATTCTCAAACAGCGCACCTTTGTATACGCCGAAGTTCTTGTTTTGACGAAGGTCTTCCTGTGCCTCATCGTCCAGCGATGCAATAAACAGACCGGTATCGCCAAAGTAAATCCGATAATTGTCAGGGTCATAGTTTCCCTTCAATGGCAGTTCCGGATGCTCCAGGCAGTAACAGATATTCACGATGCCTGCATTGGTCAGCCAATCTGTCACACCCACATATTCGCGGCTGCGTGCTCCATGCGCCACTTTGGATATCTGGAATTTTTTATTATCCTTTCCCAGAAACACAGGGATTTTGCGGTAGACGTTCAGGATTTTCGTCTGGTCCAATCCCTGTGCATATTTCGTGATGTCTTCTTCGTAATCGAGCAGCAGCTGTTTCTGCAGAGCCAGTACTCCGCTATAATTTCCTTTCTGGATAAAGGACCAGACCACAGCCGGCATGCCGCCGAGCACCAGATATTCCTGGAATGTTTCGCGCAGCGCCGACATTGCAGCACGGGATAACGGCTTCATCTCCTTTATGTGCTGATAGAGGATATCAATCTGTTCCGCTTTAAACCCTTTCGCCCATAGATATTCCTCGAAATCCAAGGGATACATGGTGATATCTTCTTTGTAGCCTACGCTATTGGATTCAATTTCCTGATAGCTGATGCCCATGAGAGAGCCTGAGCAGATGACATCATAGCGCCCATCCAGCTTGAAGGCTTTGAGGCTGGTCACGCAGTCGGGACATGCCTGGAGCTCATCGAAGAAAATCAGCGTTGTCCCCGGTTCCACGATGAAAGAGGGATTCAGGAACGTGATGTTCTGGAGAATCTGATCTACCTCGTAACCGTCTTCGAAAATCGTCCGATATTCCTTCTGCAGCACGAAATTGATCTCAACCACATGCTGATAGTGCCGGTAAGCAAAATGCTGGATCGCTTCTGTCTTGCCAATCTGACGCGCCCCCTTGATGATAAGAGGCTGCCGCTCAGGATCCTTAGACCATTGTACCAGACGCTCATCGATTTTCCGTTTCAGTCTGTCCATCACAAAAATCTCCATAAATAGATTCGTTTTATCGCATTATTTTCGATATTTCCAGCCTGTTTATCACAAAAAATTGGCTTAATATCTATATTATATCACGTTTTTTTGTGATATGAAAATACCGAATGAATAGCAGGGCCACCGCATGGGATAACCGTGCGGCGGCTCTGCTTTGCTGTTTTATGATGTTTCAGTCCTTTATGCGCGGTGGGAGAATGCGGCGGTCAGGCGGCGGATGGGGAGGAGTTTCAGGATGATGCAGCAGAGGATGAAGTCCGGAATCAGGTAGGTCGCGTTGAAGACGGCCGAGTATACGGCGGGGTTCATGCCCTCGGGCGCGTAGGACGCGAAGAAGACGATGCCGGAGATGAAGTGGCAGATGAAGCGCGCGGCGAACGCGAGCGCGGTCGAGGCGGCGCGGTGCGCGGGAAAGAGCCCCGCGAGGCCCATGCACATATAGGGGAGCGGGTAGTCAAACAGCACCTGCACGGGGTGCACGATGAACGGATCCTGCATGAGGTTCAGGAAGCCGTACAGGCAGCCGCCGGCAGCGCCGACGGCCGGGCCGAAGAGATACGCGAGCAGCAGGAGCGGCACCATACCGCCGAGCGTGATGCTGCCGCCCTGCGGCATCGTGAAGATGCGCAATTGCTCGAGCACAAAGGTCGCGGCGATCATGAGCGCGGTGAATACGATTTCCCGTGTGGTGAAATGAAAGTGAAGCATAGACGAGTTCCTTTCCAGTAGATGAAATGCGGACGGAAATTTGCGTTGTTTGACAAGTTTCGAGTTTTTCGGTTCCTTTAGGTTCATTGTAGCAATGCCGGTTTGGGAAGTCAAAGGAATCCTGGCTATGGGGAACGCCTGCCGGAAACACGAGGAAATGTCGCGTGGCAGGCGTATTCTTTTGTCTGGAGAGAGAAGAATCAATTCTTGACGGGAAAAATAGCGGTGCTATAATCGGATTGTAAACTCAATAACATACAGGAAAAACGCATGTATGCGAAATAGGTACATGTGTACGAAAATCAAGAAAGGAAATGCGATACCCTATGGAACTTTCCCCTATCCAGCTCATCATCATCGCAGCGACGATTGCCGTCGTCCTAGGCTGCGGCATCTACGCGGCAAGATCCGTACATTCGGCCGAGGGCTTCAGCCTCGGCGGGCGTTCGGCGGGCGTGCCGCTCGTCGCGGGCTCCATCGCCGGCACCTGTGTCGGCGGCGGCGCGACCATCGGCACGGCGCAGCTCGCGTCGACCATCGGGCTTTCGGCCTGGTGGTTCACGATTGGCGTCGGCCTCGCCTTGATCATCATGGGGATTTTCTACGCGCGGCCGCTGCGCCGTTCGTCGCTCGAGACGATCCCGCAGTACCTCGTGCAGAACTACGGACGGGCCGGGGGAATCTTCACGAGCGTCGTCTCGTCGCTGGGTATCCTTTTCAGCGCGGTGTCGAGCTGCCTGCCGGGCATCTACATCATCGCCGCCATCCTCGCCATCCCGTTCTGGCCGGCGGCGGGGATCCTGCTGCTGCTCGTCTCCTGCTATGCCTTCTTTGGCGGTATGAAGAGCGCGGGCGTCGGCGGCATCCTGAAGATGGTCGTCATCTGGGTCAGCATGCTGCTCGCGGGCGGCGCCGCCGGCTACGCGGTGCTGTTCCAGCCGGAAATCCATGAGGTCTTGCCGGCCGATACCTGGTTCAATCTCTTTGCGGGCGGCATGCAGATGACGATGGCGAACCTGATCTCCGTCATCGTCGGCATGATCTGCACGCAGTCCTATGTGCAGGCCATCTTCTCGGCGACAACGCCGAAGGCGGCTTCGGTCGGCGCGTTTGTCGCGGCGCTGATCTCGCTGCCGATCGGCCTCCCGTGCGCGATGATCGGCATGTATATGCACGCGGCGCATCCGGAGGTGCCGGCCATCCTCGCTCTGCCGACGTTCCTGCTCTCGTATCAGCCGGTCGTGCTCGGCAGCATCGCGATGGGCGGCATCATGCTGTCCCTGATCGGCTCGACCGCAGGGCTCTCCCTCGGCATCGGCACGATGCTTTCGCGTGATATTTTCTGCAAGGTGCTGCACGTGACGAAGAGCGCCTCGCAGCTCTGGCTCACGCGTCTCCTCGTGCTCGCGACCATCTGTGTCGCGGCGGTCATCGCCGTGCTCAACGAGGGCTCGCAGGTGCTGTTCTGGTCGTATCTCTCGATGGCCCTGCGCGGCGGCGGCATCTTCCTGCCGCTGACGGTCGCGGTGTTCCTGCCGCAGGCCATCGAGCGGCATTGGGCCGTCGCCTCCATGGTCATCTCGACCGCTGCCGCGCTCGCCGCGAACTTCGCCGGCATCCGGATCAATCCGCTCTTCGTCGGCCTCGCCGTCAGCGTCATGCTCGTCGTGCCCGGCATGCTGCGGCAGAAGTACGGCCCGGTCCGGGCACTTGTGAGGAACCGCCGCCCACGGGCGTAAAGTAGACAATTGCAAGGTACTGAAAGGCAATTTTGTTTTAAGTATACAAGATACTTGAAAAAATATGAAAAATAGCATTGACATGATACACAGTTGAACCTATAATAAAGCCATAAAAAGCAACGACGCTTTGGACAACAACGCGTCGTTGTTTTTTTATTTCTCCTGTATGAATGAATCAATCATTTATCAGAGAAATGAATTATTCAATCAAACTCGCGAACGAAAGGAAAGGGAGCGGAGCTATGAAATTGAGAAAGTGGGAAACGATGATGATTGCCGGTTTGACCGCATTTGCCGTCCTGGTAGGCGGCTGCGGCGGCAGCAAAGACAAAGCAGCTTCGTCCGATGGTGCCTATCAGGGCAAAGTCACGCTGGGCTGTACGACATGGATCGGCTATGCGCCGCTCCATCTCGCCGTGGAAAAGGGCTTTGCCAAGGAAGAGGGTGTTGACCTCGAAATCCGTACCATCGAATCGGCAGGCGACCTCAAGAATGCCATGAAGGCTGGGCAGCTGCAGGGCATGGAGCAGACCATCGATACCGAGGTCATGGCAAAATCGGGCGGCATCGACCTCGTGATGGTACAGCCGCTCTGCAACTCCAACGGCGGCGATGGCATCGTAGCGAAGAAGGAGTACAAGACGCTGAGCGACCTCAAGGGCAAGACCATCGCGCTCGATACGACGGGCGGTGCGTCCCTGTTCTGGTTCAACACGCTGCTCGATGCACAGGGCCTCTCGATGAAGGACTTCGACATCAAGAACATGTCGGCTGGCGATGCCGGTTCCTCGTTCGTCGGGGGCAAGGTTGACGCAGCAGTCACCTGGGAGCCGTGGCTGTCCAAAGCGAAGGCGACGGACTTCGGTTCGGTCATGACGACGAGCAAGGAAAGCCCGGGCGTCATCGTGGATGCGCTCTGCTTCAGCAAAGATTTCGCAACGAAGAACCCGAATACGGTAAAGGGCATCATCCGCGCGTACTTCAAGGCATTGAAATTCATCAAGGAGAACCCGGATGAGGCCATTCCTATCCTCGCAAAGAGCCAGGGCATGACGCCGGAAGAGTTCAAGGAGCAGATGCCGAACATCCAGTACTTTGATGAAGCCATGACGAAAGATTATATGGTATCCGGCAAGATGGCCGAGATGGCGCAGAAGGCTTCGGATCTCTGGATCAAGCTGAAGCTCATGGAGACGCCGGTCAAGGGCACGGATATCGTGGATTCGAGCTATTTTGAGGGGCTGTAAAGGAGGCACCTTCTATGACAAGAAAGATTTTTGAGCCGCAGGGCAGTATAGGCAAGAGGACGTACACGATTCTCGGCACGCTGACGTTCGTCGTCGTGTTCCTCGCCTGGTTCGTCGTCACGAATACCGGACTGGTGGATCCGTCTTTCTTGCCAACCCCGCAGCACACGGTGGAGTCCGCACAGCAGCTTTTTACAGACCATGATTTCGTCAAGGATATCGGAATATCGACCTACCGCGTGCTCGCCGGCTTCTTGATTTCGGCTGTGATTGCGCTGCCGGTCGGGCTGTTGATCGGGACCTACGCACCGATCGATGCGTTCATCGAGCCGATCACGTCGTTCATCCGGTATCTGCCGGCGACCGCGTTCATCCCGCTGTTCATTCTCTGGATCGGCATTGACGAGTCGGAGAAAATCGCCCTGATCATCATGGGCAGCCTGCCGCAGCTCATCCTGATGGTGGCTGTCGATGTCCGCAAGGTGCCGCATGACCTCGTCGAGGTCAGCTACACGCTCGGCACGAAGCCGTCGCGGGTACTGACGAAGATCATCCTGCCGGCCAGCATGCCGCATATCGTCGATTCGCTGCGCATGGTGCTCGGCTGGGCATGGACCTATGTCGTTGTCGCTGAGATGGTCGGCGCCTCGGCTGGTATCGGCTACATGATGATCCAGTCGCAGCGCATGCTGAATGTCGGCAATATCTTCGTCGGGCTGCTGACCATCGGCCTGCTCGGCCTGTTCTTCGATTTCCTGTTCATGGGCATCAAGAAAGTATTTTTCCGTTGGAGTGAGACGTAAAGGCGTTTTTCCTTCAAGGAGGGGTGGATCATGGAAAAGATCATGTATCGCATTAAGGGTGTCACGAAGTGGTATGACAGCGGCAAGAAAAAGACCGAAGCGCTCCGTGAGATCAATTTTGATATCCGGAAGAATGAGTTCGTCGCGATCCTCGGGGCCTCCGGCTGCGGCAAATCGACGCTTCTGCGCATGCTGGCCGGGTTCCTCGAGCCGACGACGGGGACGATTTACGCGGGCGACCACCCCATCCTCGGGCCGGGGCCTGACCGCGGCATGGTGTTCCAGTCGTATACGCTTTTCCCGTGGCTGAACGTCCTGAAGAACGTCGAGTACGGGCTCAAAGAGCTCGGCAAGAAAAAGGTGGAGCGCGAGCAGATTGCCATGCAGTATCTGAAGGATGTCGGGCTCTCGGGTTTTGAGAAAGCCTATCCGAAAGAGCTGTCGGGCGGCATGCGCCAGCGCGTCGCCATCGCGAGGGCGCTCGCGACGGATCCGGACAGCCTGCTGCTCGATGAGCCGTTCGGCGCGCTCGATGCACAGACGCGCGGACATATGCAGGAACTGACACTCGATGTCTGGCGTAAGCATCCGAAAACCATCATCATGGTCACGCACGATATCGAGGAGGCAATCTTCATGGCAGACCGCATCGTCGTCATGAAGTCGCATCCGGGTTCTATCAAAGAGGTCATCGACGTCAAACTGCCGCGTGACCGCGATGTCTATATCAAGAGCGACCCGCGTTTCCTGCAGTACAAGCGCGATATCCTCGGCATGATCTATGAGGAAATGCGCGGCGAGGAAACGGCCATAGCGATGGAGGCATGACGATGGCGAAACCATTTCTCTGGATCATCGATGATGAGTGGGCAGACTATGAACGCGAAAAGGCGGTGTTCAGCCGGGCGTTTGGCGCGGGCGGCTATGAACTGGTTTTTTCCGGGCCGAAGACGTACCAGGCAGATTTTCCTGAGTACGGCCCGCGAGCGGACGCTGTGCTGTCGCAGATTGATATTGAGATCGGGGCGAGGGAGATGGAGCAGCTGACGCGCTGCAAGATCCTCTCGAACTACGGAACCGGCTACAACAATATCGATGTGCGGGAGGCAAAGGCGCGCGGCATCGCCGTCGGTTATATCCCGGGCTATTGCGCGGAGGATATCGCGGACTATGTGCTGTCGGCCATCTATCGGCGCTTCAAGCCGACGGCGGGTTTCGAGGAAGAAATCCGGGCCGGGAAATGGGGCGCCGCCGTGATGACGGAGCCGCTGCACCGGCTGAGCAGCAAGAAGCTGTTCCTCGTCGGGTTCGGGTCGATTGCCCGGGCCGTGGCGCGGAAAGCGCTCGGAGCTGGCCTTATGGTCAGCGCTTGGAGCCCGCATCTGACCGCAGAAAAGGCCGCAGCCGTAGGCGTCTGTTATCAGGAACCGGCGGAAGGACTTGCTGATGCGGATATCGTGAGCCTGCATCTGCGGTACGACAAGGAGACACATCATTTCATCGGTGCGGCAGAGCTCGCAAAGATGAAGGAGGACGCCATCCTGATCAATACCGCACGCGGCGGCGTGCTCGATACGGACGCACTCGTCGCAGCCGTGAAAAACGGGAAGCTCGGCGGTGCCGTGCTCGATGTGCTGGAGCAGGAGCCGCCGGCCGCTGACGCCCCGGTCCTGCATTGCCAAGGCATCGATGTTACACCGCATATTTCCTATTATTCGGAGGAGGCACTCGGTGATCTGCAGCGCCGGGCGGCAGAAAATGCAGTACATATCCTGAAAGGCGAGCCGGGTGCGGATCTCGTGGAAATCTGACAATCAAGCTGTGATTAAGGTAGGAGAGGAATATGGCAAAGAAACTTTTGAGCGGCAACGAGGCGGTTGCCTACGGAGCTTTGGCCGCGGGCGTCAAGATCGTCGCCGGCTATCCGGGGACGCCTTCGACCGAGATGATTGAGACACTGCTGAAGATGGATCTGCCGGGAACGGATGTTGAGTGGAGTGCAAACGAGAAGGTTGCCTTTGAGGTGGCGGCCGGCGGGGCGCTGCTCGGGTATCCGACGATGTGTGCGATGAAGATGACGGGCGTCAACGTAGCGTATGAC
>Ga0256407_10012473_pt1 | contig 11552 bp, 7 predicted proteins | sample RumenRJG_04DNA_FD_193489 | JGI IMG/M metagenome (GOLD analysis project Ga0256407, IMG submission 193489) | Bovine rumen microbial communities from Lethbridge, Alberta, Canada - RJG_04 | ecosystem: Host-associated > Mammals > Digestive system > Stomach > Rumen | place: Canada: Alberta | collected... | reverse complement strand
TTCACGTTCGGCGGCAATGAATACCTCAGTATCTCGCCGCAGGGTGTTCCGCACGAAAAATTCCGCTTTCAGAATGTTTACAGCTCCGGATACCTTTTTATGAACAACGACACCTATTCCGAGTGGGACTGCGGTTTCGACTTCTACGCTCCGCAGACATTCGTCACCCCCGACAACCGTCGGCTGCTCTTCGGCTGGATGGGTATCGGCGATATTCCTTACTCTAACCCTACTGCTGAACTCGGCTGGCAGCACTGCCTGACCGTGCCGCGCGAAATCTTTCCCGCCCCTGACGGGGCACTCAGACAAGTCCCTGCCCGCGAACTCAAAAAGCTCCGACGTGAGGAAGTACCACTCGTAAGCGGTATGACCGCAGAACTGCCGTTTGAACTGTGTGCACGGACAAGCGGTGATTTCTCCCTGCGTTTCGGCGATTACCTCTCTCTTTCCTACTCCGGCAGCGTTTTCACTATGCGGTTCACCGACAACAACGTCGGCTGCGGCAGAGATGTACGCATGGCAGAACTTCGTTCCTGCTCCGATTTGCAAATTATCGCTGATACGTCGTCTGTCGAGGTCTACCTCAACAGCGGCGAAAAAGTTCTCAGCAGCCGTTTCTACCCCTGTGATTCCGCTGTCATCCTCGGCTTCGACGGTCTATGCGGTTCACTCTTTCAACTCGACGGATTGGAGGTAAAGTCCCATGGATAATAAGGCTTTAATCGCTATTGGTGAGGCTCTCATTGATTTTATTCCCGATAGGCACGGCTGCAATTTCAGCGATGTTTCGGCTTTTTCACCTAAACTCGGCGGTGCACCTGCTAATGTTTGCGGAGCTTTCTCACGTCTCGGCGGCAGGTCTCGTCTTCTCACTCAGCTCGGCAACGACCCTTTCGGTCACAAAATTTTCAATGAACTCGGCGGTTACGGTATCGACACCTCATGCATAAAATTTACTGACAATGCTAATACTGCTCTTGCTTTCGTCAGTCTCGGCGCCGACGGTAACAGGACTTTCTCATTCTACAGAAATCCTTCCGCCGATATGCTATATGCTCCAGAAAATGTCAGAAGTGAATACTTCGAGGACGCTTTCGCTCTCCATTTTTGCAGTGTCTCTCTCGGTGACTTTCCTATGAAAGAGGCTCACAGATGCGCTGTCTCGGAAATGCGCAGACACGGCGGTATCGTCAGCTTTGACCCTAATTTACGCCCTCAGCTCTGGAAAAGCTACGACTCAATGATCAATACTGTACTCGAATTTATCCCCGATGCTGATATTATCAAGCTCTCAGATGAGGAATTGTTCCCCATCACAGGCGAAAAAAATATCGAAAAGGCTCTGCCTGTACTCTTTACCGGCAACGTTAAACTGGTCGTTTATACCTGCGGAAAAGACGGTGCTCACGCCTTCTTGCGCAACGGTATATCCGCTTTCAGTACTGCCGGAAATGTTAAGGCTGTCGATACTACCGGCGCAGGTGACGGCTTCATCGGCTCGTTTCTGTGGAAACTCCATCAGCTCGGTGTTTCGTCCGGTAATATCAATAATATTAACGAGAATGAGCTGAAAGCTTGTCTCGCATTCTCTAACAAATTCTGCTCACGAAGCGTTCAGAAATCAGGTGCGATAGACTCGTACCCCGATATGAACGATTACAACTAAAGGAGGTCTATTCTATGAAAACTTTCACTTACACTATCAAAGACGCTGTCGGTATTCACGCTCGCCCTGCCGGTCTGCTCGTCAAACTCGTCAAGAGTCTCGACAGTACCGTTACTATCACTAAGGGCGATAAGTCAGTCAACGCTTCTCAGCTCATGAAACTCATGGGTATGGGCATAAAGTGCGGCGATACCGTTAATTTCACTATCGAAGGCGGTAACGAAGATGCCTCGGCTAAGGCTGTCGAGGACTTCATGAACGAGAACCTTTAATCGAACGGAGGCGGCGGATATGATAAAGTTTCAGGGTAAAGGCGTTTACGGCGCTATCGCGGTCGGCAAGGTCTCACTGTTCAGGCGGCAGAAAACTCAGGTCCGCCGCGTTCACGCTGTACCGTCAGATGAACTCGTAAGACTCGAAAATGCTAAAGCTGCGGCTACTCAGCAGCTTTCAGATATATACGAAAAAGCACTCGTCGAGGTCGGCGAGACTAATGCTCAGATTTTTGAGATTCACATGATGATGCTCGATGATGACGATTATAACGATTCGATAAAGAATATCATTGAAACTCAGTCTGTAAATGCTGAATACGCTGTCGCGGTAACTGCCGATAATTTCGCCGAAATGTTCGGCGCTATGGACGACTCCTATATGCAGGCACGCGCTTCCGATGTCAGAGATATCTCAGACAGACTTATCGCCTGCCTCAGCAATAACGGTTCTGTTAACCCCGAAAGCTCCGAAAAATCCGTCATTTGTGCTGACGACCTCGCTCCGAGTGAGACTGTGTCTCTCGATAAGGACAAGGTGCTTGCATTCGTTACTGCGTTCGGCTCGTCTAATTCGCATACCGCTATCCTCGCAAGAAATATGAATATCCCTGCCGTTATCGGTGTAGGTGAAGAGTTCCTCAAATCAGTAAATGACGGTGATACGGTCATCGTTGACGGTCACACCGGTACTGTCTTCATCAACCCCGACTGCGATACTCAGTCCGCTATGCTCGCTAAACAGGCTGAGGATTTCCGCAAAAAGAAACTCCTTCAGGAACTCAAAGGTAAGGAAAATGTTACTATCGACGGCACTAAAGTCGATATATTCGCTAATATCGGCGGTGTTGACGGTATCGGTGCGGTACTCGCTAACGATGCCGGCGGCATTGGTCTGTTCCGCAGTGAGTTTCTGTACCTCGAAAGCGATGACTTCCCATCCGAGGAAGAACAGTTCTCCGCTTACAAGCGTGTTCTCGAAAGTATGGCAGGCAAAAAGGTCGTTATCCGTACCCTTGATATCGGTGCAGATAAACAAATCGGCTATTTCGGTCTCGACAAAGAGGATAACCCCGCTCTCGGTCTACGTGCTATACGTATCTGCCTCACGCGTCCGGATATCTTCCGCACTCAGCTTCGCGCTCTCTACCGCGCGTCTGCTTTCGGTAAACTCGGTATTATGTTCCCGATGATAACAAGTGTATCCGAGGTTGAAAAGATACTCGGCATATGCGAGGAAGTCAAAAATGAACTAAGACGCGACGGTATACCGTTCAGTGATAACGTCGAGACCGGTATCATGATAGAAACTCCTGCGGCTGCCGTAATTAGTGACCTGCTCGCTCCGCTTGTCGATTTTTTCAGCGTCGGCACTAACGACCTCACGCAGTATACCCTCGCCTGCGACAGACAAAATCCCAAGCTTGAACAGTTCTGCGATACCCATCATGAGGCTATTCTCCGGCTGATAAAAATGGCTGCCGATAACGCTCACAAACACGGCGCATGGATAGGTATCTGCGGTGAACTCGCTGCTGATACTTCCCTTACCGAAACATTCCTGCGTATGGGCATTGACGAGCTTTCCGTTTCGGCTCCTTATGTCCTGCCTCTCAGGGACACGGTAAGAAAAATTGACCTCGCTTAATTGAAAAGGTACAGTCAAACACCGGTCCGATACAGAAGCTTTATGTTTCTGTATCAGTACCGGTGTCAGGCTGTACCTTTATTGTTTTGGTCATCACGGCAGAGGAAATGTTTAAGTTCCTCTATCGGTATCGGCTTGGAATACTTGTATCCCTGCAAATACTGCGCTTTCATCTTTATACATCTGTCCTCGTCGTGATCGGTCTCTACTCCTTCAAACAGTACAGAGTATTTCAGGTCGTGGAACATATTCGCAAACGTCTTTACCATGTACTTGGATGAATCGTTTTTCAGCGACTCTATCAGCAGTGAACGGTCAAACTTTATGATGTCAAACGGTATCTCCATGATTCTCTCAAAGTTAGAATATCCTGTTCCGAAATCATCAAGATAAAGCTTTATCCCTAACTTCTGCAACTCGGTAACTCGGTCCTTCATTGTGTTGAAGTCCGCTTCACTCCGGCTTTCCGTTATCTCTACCGCTATCTTGTCATAGTCGATGCCATTGCGCTCTATTATCCCTTTGACCTCACTACAAAATGTCTCCTGCCTAAGGTCAAGTGTCGAGAAATTTACCGATATTCGGTTTATTTCATAGCCTTCCTCTATAAATGTCCGAACCGCATAACACGTCTTGTTCAGTATTATCATGCTGAGCGTATGTATAAGATTGTACTGCTCTGCAATCGGTATGAACATATCCGGAAATACCATTCCTGTCTTCTCAAGCTTCATGCGCATCAGCGCTTCCGCTGTATCATATTTGCCTGTAGTGATGTTGAATACAGGTTGGCAATAAACCAGTATACGCGGGTCAGAAAGGTCCTTTTTCTCAACTATTTCCAATAACTGAGATAATATATAGTTCTTGTCGTAGAATTCCTTTATGTCGTTTTCTGTGAGGCGATGTATTGAATTCATCGGTCGGCGCGACTCGGAATACTCGATAAGCTGATAATAATCGCCTATCGACGTTATCTCTTCACAGCTCTCAAGTATCGTTATCCTGTAGTCAATATCGAACATCTCATGGCTCTTCTTGAAGTCTTCAAGCATCTTCTCCACAGATATTCCATAGTCTGAACGGCGATTCCTGATAAACGTCAGCACAAGCCGGTCGTCAGGAAAATGATAAAGTACTCCGTTTTTCACATTCTGTCGGAAAAATTTGTAGAATTCTGCCTTTAATTCCAGCGAATTCGCTATCGCTTTCTTGAAATTTGTCATGGAACAACACATTATCAGCATTTTGTTGCCCTTTGACAGATTCTCTTTCAGTTCTTCATAAAAATAACTGCTCTCTACTGCTCCCGTATCAATATCGTAAGGATTCGAGTGGAACATATATATTATTCCGATTATCGGGAAGAAAAAACAAAGACTCGTATACGATACCTGATAGTTCCGCTCCTGTACCACCAGCATCAGTGAGGATAACACGTTCACTATTATCATTCCGATAAATACCTGCCGTAACAGACGACTGCGGTACTTTATCAGTACATAGATAAACTTGAACATCAGCATTGCCATCAGTATCGCGTATAGATTTATTCCCGAATGATATTCGCCGTCCTTCGTGATGTAAAATCCAAATTTGCTGACCGTTCCTATTATGTCTGCTATCGCAACTGCTACTATCATGATTGCAGAATGTATCAGTCCTTTATGCTGCTGCTTATGCGGTATCCATAACGGTCCGTTCAGATACTGTAAATACAACAGCAGTACTATTGACATAAGCAGACTGTGTACGATGCGTGAGGTATATATGAACGGCGGATTCAGCTCTGATGAATTCAGCGCTATCTGAAACAGTATATTCGCTGCCGATGCTATCACCATCGCAAACAGGTTCAGTGTCAGCAGATGAAATCGCTGACGTGAACTTGATATATATGACTGCCTTAATAGTATGCCCATGATTATGCACATCGCCATTACTGCAATGTCGCCTACAGGGGTATACTGTGCAAGGTCAAGATTTGAAGAATCAAACATATTAACCCCCATGTTTCTATGTAAGATAATCTGTCTTCTAATGCCTATAGTATCATTATATCATCATCACACGCAAAAGTCAATAAAATTCATCATCTTTGTTAATTGTATATTATGCATTGTGATATACTAAAAGTTTAATATATAAAAAAAGACTGCTAACTCTTTTGGTTAGCAGTCTTCAACTTTTTATTCACTTGTTTCAGGAAGTGACTTTATAAGCTTTGCGTCAAGCTTCTGTATTGCAAGTGCGTCCTTACCTGTGATTCCGTCTCCGGGGTCATAGCAGTCGGCATTTGCCTTTGCCTCTTCGTCAAGTGCATACTTGTCCTTGTTGCCGATGTACTGGAGTATCGTTACTGCATCTGCTACGGTTACGCTGTTATCAAGATTTGCATCGCCGATAAGCTTCGCTTTTACGGTGCCGGATACCGTTGTTGTAGTTGTTGTTGCCTTTCCGGTCGATGATGTAGTTGTTGTTACAGGTGTTGATGTGCCTTTGAACAGGTCAGCCGGAAGCTCGTCAAGTGTTATGCAGTAATCACTGTTGTAGAGTGCTTTCAGCTCGTCGTGGTCCTGATACTTTTCACCGCTTACGAAAGGAGTTTCCGGTGTATCGTACCACGGGCAGAAATACAGCCAGTCTGCGTGCTCTACCTGCATATTCGTCATGCTCGGTACTGAATCATTCTCTGCCATCGCTACCATCTTATTGCCCTTGACATAGCCGTGTATCTTATAGAATATACCTGCTTCTGCGTCAAGATTGGGTCCTGATGTTTTGCCGTCGTGACGATTGTACTGTGTATTGTACTTATCAAATGCAACAATGTCTACTCTGTCATCTCCTGAGTACCACTGTGCAGATGCGTCTGACCATGCATAGAGATTCTGCTCCCATATGAGGTTGTGGAGTCCGTACTCGTTTTCAAGTGTATCCTGCAAAAGTGCCCACAACTGCTTGTATACGACTGCGCCTTCCTTTGCCCACCAGAACCATGCACCTGAACCGTCTATCGGGTCCTCTGTACGGCTCGGATTGCCTTCAGCTTCGTGGAATGGGCGGAAGATTACCGGCACTCCTGCGTCCTGAAGCTTCTGAAGCTCTGCCGCAAGATTCTTCATGCAAAGCTGGAAGTAGTCGTACTCAAGTGTTCCCTCTACAAGACAGTTTGCAGTCTTGAAATCGGTCTTTTCACTGTATGTTGTTTTTGAGAAGTCAAGCGGTTCGCCAAGTGTGTAATCTGCCATAGTCGTAGGTACATTTACGTGCCATGAAGCTGTGCAGATTCCGCCCTTTTCGTTGGTCCACTCTATCATTCGTCCTGCTACTCCGTCGTCCCACGCATAGCAGGGGCAGTAGCTTCCGAAATCAAATCCCTGTATTGCCGGATACTTGCCTGTGAGTTCCTTTATGAGGTTTACGTCAAGGTCGTAATTATTATAGGTATAATTGCGGTTCTGCGTACTGTAGGTATATACCTGTCCGTCCGGACCTGTGCAGTGCCACGGGAACTTGTGTCCCTGTTCGTCCTTGTCGTAGCTTTCCTTGTCTATTGTGTACTCCACTCCATTCTCATCGGTGCATTTATCAGCATTTTCATCGTAGCGGATAGTGGTCTGAACCTGATTTCCGCCGCCGTAAATCTGCTGCTGTCCGGAAAGAATATTATTGCCGTATACGCTGTGGAGATACTTCATTACCGCCTTTGCCTCAGGTGTTGCCTTCGGGTCGCAGGTCTCGGACGTTGCCTTTGAAAGGTCGGGGAAATCAGCTTCTGCTACGGTCACGTAGTCTACTGCCATATAGCCGTATTCGCTGATGAATTCTATTGTGTTCACGCCCTTGTTGAGACGTATCATGCCGAAGTCGTAATCTGTCCACTTCTCAGAATACGCCGCCTGCGTAAGATACTTTACTCCGTTTACCTTCACCGCCTGCTGTCGCGCACCTTCATTCAGTATCTGTGCACCGTGCACGGTAAGCTGATACATTGCGTCCTCGGGGACTGTTACCTCAAATGAAGCCGGTGATGCTGTCAGATACCAGAAGCCATCGCCTGAATAGCCGGGTATCTCGGTCTGATAGATAGATGTCCATAAGTCGGCACCTTCCATTTTTTCTCCCTCAATAACGAATGGGAAAACCGTGTCGGCTGCTTGTACGGGTGCAGCAAACGGTACTGCTGCCGCTGCCATAACTGCGGCTGACGCTGCTGTAAGCGTCTTTTTGATGAAACTCTTCATGTTGCATTCCTCCTGAATAGAATTAATCCCTCACTATGCTTTAATTAAGCCATGCCTAATTCAGCTTAATTAATGCGTGTTTACAACCTAATTATAATATCATCGGAGTATTTTTTCAATAACATTTTATTAACAGTATAAAACTTTGTAGCTTTCCACAAATCCTCCTCTTCTCTTTTGTCGGATAAAAGAAAAAGCTGCTTAAATTAAGCAGCTTTTAAGTAAAATCAGTTTTTTAACAGTGTTTAATTAAATGTTATCAGCACATCAGTGCCTTGTCCAGCCATACCTTTGCGATATCAAGTGCCTCGTAAAGTCCGCAGTCACGCTCTGCATTCTTTACAAATGCCTTCATCGGGTCGGCTTCATTAGTATCCATCTGTATTACTCTTACCTTTGAGGCTGTTTCTGTACCATCCTCAGCCTTCGCGGTATCGAGTATCTGTATCCATATTACGAACGGGTCGGACATATATCCGTAGTATATCTGTCTGCCGCTTCTTACGAGCGGATATCCTTTATATGTGAAAAACTTTTCGCTCATGACATCTTCTCCTTTACTGGTAATTGTGTTGAATAGGCTTATGTCGTCACTTCCATGTTGTGACAAATTCCTCATCGCCCTTGATTCTCTTAATGTTGTCGATAAGAGTATCTACGTAGGACTTTGTGATGGTGAATTTGCTCTCGCCGTTTACTGCTATCAATGCTGTCATTGCGCTGTTTTCATAGAAGTCGAGCTTCATTGTCTCGCCGGTAAACGAATCATTTAACTCAACTGTTGCCATCGGTGCGCTGTCGGGAATCTTAGCATCAAGTGCAAAGTCCTCAGCGTTTGCGCTTATCAGGAAACTGTAGAACTGACGGAAACGTTCACTGTCGAATGCCTCACCGTTGTACTTAGCTTCAAAATCGTCAGCTGTGTAAGACTCCTTTTCTTCTGCCGGATTTTTCTTGGTGATTGTGAACTCGCCGCTCTCTCCGGTATTTGTCGTTACCTTTAGGTCGCTGATATTCCATACATAAGATGCAATGAATATCTTCGATGCTATGTCGATAGGCTTTACTGTTGCCCATCTTGCATTCTCAGTCTGTACCGTATATATTACGTTGCCGCCTTCAAGCATTGCATAACAGCACTTGCCATTCTCACTGTCGTTGAAGGGTTCACTCAGAAGAAGTACATAGGTCTTGCCGTCGTCACATTCCATTGTAACCGTGCAGAACGGGTCTTTCAGTCCGGCTTCCGCTATATCGGCATCTGTGCAGTGTACACTGTAGATGTCCTGTGCGTCAAGTCCGAACATTCCTGTTGTTATGTTTGTCGCACGCTCAACTGCAAGATACGCCGTTGTCGGCTCGACCATAACGTGTGCGGCAGATGTACCGCCGCTGTGCTGTGAATCTTCCTTCTCTTCGTATTTCAGCACGATGTCATAATCTATATCGTCGCGCTCAATTTTCAGAGTCTTTACGATAGGCATTTCATCGGGTGCTTCAAGAACAGTAGTCTCTACAAGCTCAATAGTTGTCTTTGTGTAGTTTTCAACTGCTGAATTTCTTACCGTGTAAACTGTGTTCACACCGTCTATCATTACGTATGTCACGTCGCCCGACGGTGCTTTGTTTCCTACGAGCAAGCGGTATTTCTTTCCGCTCTCAAATTCGATATCAACTGTTGCTGTCGGTGATGCAAGTCCGAATTTTGCAAGGTCGGTGCAGTTTTCCTCGATGACGTCTTCACTCGCAAGCTCGTTTGCGTTGTTGGCAAGAGTTCCGATTATTGAATCCTTCATCAATACGTCCTGATATCCGTCAAGGGTATAGGTTGCCGCAGAATCATCGGTCTTTGTGGTCTTCTGTATAACGTGAAGCTCGTCTGTCTGATTCTTTACGTCTACCGTCTTGATTACTCCGACATTATATCCGCTTGCTGATTCGTTTTCATCGTCCTTTATCAGTATTACCGACTGCTTATCTTCATTTACCTCGGAAGAGGCGGAGCTTCCGCCTTCCTCCTTCGGTTCTGTCAGTCTCAGCGCTGCATATCCGCCGCCTAGCACCGCAAGTACTGCGCCGAGAGCGATAATGCCTTTAGCTGTTTTATTCATCGATTCTTTCTCCTTAACAGTACAACTGCTCCGGCAACTGCTATTGCTATCGGGATAACAAGGATTACTATTATCTCTATAGCCTTTGCTTTGCCTGTTGAAAGTGAGATATTATTCTGCTGGATAGCCTTTTCGGGTATGATAACGCCTGAATCCTTTCCTGTCATGTTATTGACTGTGTTGAGGATAACTGTTGCGTTGTTGAATGTGTTTGTGTTTGCGAGAATTGAGTTGTCAAGCATGAACGGACTGCCTATTACGAGGAGGTTGCTTCCGTATACATTGATACCTGATGCAGTTTCCTTTCTCGACTTTATAATTGCTGAATATTCACCTGTTTCGCCCTTTTCTGCTGACTTGTCAACAAGCGATGCAGTGTATGATGTAGGCTTTGACTTGAGTATCTCGCTGAGTACGCTCTCGTTGTTCTTGGTCATTCCGCTTACTACTCTTGTACCGGGTGCAACTATAGGCAGTGTATCGTTCGGAAGTGTTCCTACTGCATCTGTATCGCTTACGCTGAGCATAGGTGCGTAGTCAACTGAGCCGAGGGCTGCGATACGAACCTGTGTCATGTCGTCATCAAGGATAACGTCTGTTCCGACCTGAATCTTCCAGTCTTCGAGGAATTCAGTGATGTTGGGAAGGTCAGTTGCGTAGAAGTTCTGGATATATATCATGTTCTTCTCGTAGTTTCCGCCATTGTAGAGGAAATCGCTGAGCTTTGTGATTATATCGTCTGAGAAGTCAAATGCAGGTGCTGCTACTACTATCATATCGTAGTCGTCAGGGCTGAGTGCATCTGTTGCAACGTCGACCTCTGTGCAGTCATAGCCGTTTTTGCCGAGGAATGCCTCGAACGATGCGGCAAGGCTTGCATGGGTATTATCCCATATGTTGTTGCCGTTCATTTTTGCTGTGACAGCAACTCTCTTGGGGTTTGAGTCTGTTACAGACATGATGTTTGCTGTGATAAGGCTCTCGCCGTTGAATACCATGTCCATCTTGGTCTGTGTGCTGCCCTGTGAAGGTGTTATCATTCCGATTACTTCTTCCTGGTTAAGCACCTTTACTCTGTCACCGCAGCTGAATATGATATTTGTTTCGCCAATCTCGCCGTTATAGCTGCTCTTGTAGCGTGCGATAACGTCGGGGTCTTTGTTGATGTCAACGTACTTTACGTCGATGCTGCCCTTGCCTGATTCAGCATATACGCTGTATTTGTCGAGAATCTCAGGGATTATCTCATAGGGCATTTCCACGTTCTGTCCGTAATACTGCATGAACATCTGCTTATACTGTACAGCCATTGCTGCAAATGAATTACGGGGTGTGGTTACTGTTATCTCTACGTCCTTGTCCATATTCTTGAGGACGTCTATCGACTCGTCTGTGAGGTCATATCTCTTATCAGGTGTAAGGTCAAGCTTTACGGGGTATCTCTTGTTCAGCACGCCGCATATAAGGTTTACTACTATCACTATCGCGATAACGAATACCAGTACAACTGCTGACATTGAACCGTATTTCAGCTTTTTTCCGACTCCGCGGACAGACTTTGTGCTGCTCTCCGCAGTGTCAGTGACCTTTTCCATCTCTTCTTTTTTA
>Ga0256407_10012470_pt1 | contig 11552 bp, 7 predicted proteins | sample RumenRJG_04DNA_FD_193489 | JGI IMG/M metagenome (GOLD analysis project Ga0256407, IMG submission 193489) | Bovine rumen microbial communities from Lethbridge, Alberta, Canada - RJG_04 | ecosystem: Host-associated > Mammals > Digestive system > Stomach > Rumen | place: Canada: Alberta | collected... | reverse complement strand
AGATGATATTAAAAAAAAAAAGAACATGATAAAAAAATTTTAAATAAAATTAATGATTATATTATTAAAGGAGAAAATAGTAAAGTTATTATATTATTTGATTATTTATTTATGAATAAAAGTAAATCAATTGCTATTAAATTATGTAATGAATATAAAAAAAATGCAATTTTATCTTATTTACAATATAAATTAAATATATCTGAAATTGTTAAAGAACAAATTATTTCTGAAGGAGGAAAAATTATTCAATATATTTCTGATAATAATAATAATAATAATAAATTAAATAATAAAAATACAAATTTTGATAAAGGAAATGAAAATGGAATTAATGAATTAACATCAATTGCTATTAATTTAAAAGATTATCAAAATATGGAAAATACAATTAAAAATGAATTATTATCAAATAAAATTATTAAAGAAGAAAAAAATAATAAAGATGATAATTTAGATGAGATTAATACAGATACAAAAATTAAAGAAGAAAATAATATTATGCATGAAATTATACAAAATAAAAATTTTAAAATTGAAAAAAATAATAATAAAAATATTGAAAGTGGATTAGATTTATTTAATGAGTTAAGTAAATTACAAAAAAGTCCTACTAAAGAACAATTAGTTAAAAGTGCTATTAAATTAAATAATAATCATAGTAAAAGAAAAAATAAAGATATTCATAATACATCATTGCCTTTTGAAAATAAAAAAATACAAATTACAAAAAAAAATTAAATATTTTTACATTTAAATTATAATATATTATAATTCTCAAAAAAATAAAAAATTAAAAAATATTAAAATTAAGAAACTTTTATTATCATATAAAAATAATAAAAGTCAAAATAAATTTGATTAAATAATAAATCTATAAAATAAAAAAAAAAAATTTATATATTTTTTTGTTCAATAAAATCATAAACATCTAAAAGTTCATTAGCTTTTATTTTTCTTGGTTTTTTAATTAATTGATACCCTAAAATAATTCCTAAAATAAAAATAACAAAAATAGCAATTCCAATATAAAAATATTTCCAATTAAATTTTTTAGGAAAAACTTGAGTATAATAACCAACAGTTAATTTTTCTTGATCAAAAACAAAATGATATTTTTCAATAAATTTCTTTCCAAGAACCCAATTATAAACTTTATCTCTATCTTGATTAAATAAAATAATAAAATAATAAAGATTATTTTTTTCAATAAATAAATCTTGATAAGTAAAAACAAAAGAAATATTTAAATCATTACTAACAAAAGTTAAATTAGGAAAATTACTTGGATTAAAAAATGTTTTATTACAAACATAATAATCATATTTATTATTATATTTATCATTAGCAACTTCAAACCAACATTCTTTATAATCAATATAACTTTCAAAAAAAGTTTCATTAATATCATAAAAATAAGAAATTGAACCATAAAAAACTTCAGATTCAATATCTAAATTAATATTTTTTGTACCAAAAAGATTATTTAAACCAATTTTAATTTGATCAACTTTAAAATCCCAATAACGAGAAATTTTATTATCAATTAATTTTGTAAATACATAATATGAAGGTTTATATTGTTCTTTATTTATTTCATGAAGATAATTTCCTATTATTATTTCTCCTGTTTGTTCTTTATTTTTTTCTTTTTTATTAAATATTATTGAAAATATTTTTTTTTCTATTTTATTTTGAGATATTAATTCTTCTATTAAATTTGCTTTTGGATTATCTTTATAATTATAATTTGGTTTTAAACCAATTGATGATATTTCATTTAATTTTCCTTCTGTTATTAATATAAATGGAAATTCTTTTAAATTTATATTTCCTATTTTAATATTTTCTATTCCTTTTTCTCCTTTTTCAAAATCTTCATTATAAAATATTTTTGAATTTTCTATTTTTTTATATGAGGATGATTTTGTTTCATCATATATATGATTTGAGATATTTGAACCTAATAATTGTAAATTAAAATCGTTGAATTTAATTAAAGTTTTTATTTTTTTTGATGGATTTCCAATTGTGATTTCTGTATATATATCACATTTCATTATACTTTCCATAAAAGATTTATTTTCATTTTCTATATTTTCTTTTATTGAAAAAGGAATTCTTATAATATTAGAACAATTAATAAAAAAGATTAAAGGAATAAAAAATTTGATTCTAGACATTAAAAAATAAAATATTCGATAAAATATTCAATAATTATGTTTTATTATTATTATTCTAAAATGATTTGAATAATCAATTAAAATTTACATATAATAATAAAAATAAAAAAAATAAAACTATATTAAATAATGAATAATGAAAAAAATGAAAATATAATAACTAGAGATCCAGGAACATTAGTAGAAAAATATATAAAAATAAAAGAACTTGGTTCTGGTTCATATGGAAAAGTATATGAAATAGAAAACAAAACAACAAAAGAAAAATTTGCATGTAAACACATAACAAAAAGAAAAATATGTGACATGGATAGATTTAACAATGAAATAAACATAATGAAACAATGTAATCATCCAAATATAATAAAATTATATGAAATTTATGAAGATCAAAGACACATTGATTTAGTAATGGAAGAATGTATAGGAGGAGAATTATTTGATAGAATAATGAAAAGAATAGAAGAAAAAAAAATATATACTGAAAAAGAAGCATCAATAATATTTAAACAAATAATGAAAGGAATAGAATATTGTCATTCAAAGGGAATAGTACATAGAGATTTAAAACCAGAAAATATATTATTTTTAACAAAAGAAGAAAATTCTCAAATTAAAATAATTGATTTTGGTTTAAGTAAAATTTTCGGTGAAAAAAATCAAAATAAAAAATTTATGAATACTAAAGTAGGAACAGCATATTATGTAAGTCCTGAAATTTTAGAAGGTAATTATAATGAAAAATGTGATATTTGGAGTGCTGGAGTTATTTTATATATTTTATTATCTGGAATTCCTCCTTTTAATGGTGAAAGTGATAATGAAATATATAAAAAAATTTCAAAGAGAGAATTTAATTTTCCTGATAAAGAATGGAAAAATATAAGTGAAAATGCTAAAGATTTAATTAGAAAAATGTTATGTGATGAAAATAAAAGATTAAATGCTAAAAATGTTTTAGAACATCCTTGGTTAAATGATAATGAAAATGAAGTTAAAAAAAAAGAAAAATTAGTTTTAGATAATTTTAATCAGGAAAAATTAAAACAATATCAAAATATTCCTAAATTAAAAAAAAATATTTTAAGTTTTATTGTTAGTAATTGCTGTAATAAAGATATTGAGAATTTAAAAAAAATTTTTGATGAATTTGATGTTGATAAAAAAGGAAAATTAACTTATGAAGAATTTAAAAATGGATTAATTAAATTATCAATTGATAATATTAAAGATGAAGATATTCAAAAAATTTTTAATAAAGATATTGATAATACTTCTAAAATTGATTATATTGAATTTTTGGCAATTTCACTTAATCATAAAAATTATTTAACTGAAGAAAATTTAAATGATGCTTGTAAATTAATTGATAAAACAAATTGTGGAAAAATTAGTAAAAAAGATTTAAAAGATATAATAAATAATCAATTAGATAATCAATTAATTGATAAAATGATTTTGGATTTTGATTTAAATGGTGATGGTTTAATTGATTATAATGAATTTCTTAATGGTATGTCTTTATAAGTATAAAATTTAATTTTTTTAAAAAAATAATTTATTTTAATATAAAAAAAATATATAAATGGAAAAAATAAATAATGAATTTCCAATTGAATCAGATATTCAAGTTAATCAAAATGAATTAAAACTTTATACAAAAATTTTATCTAATCATAATAAAATAATAATAAGAATAAATGATAATATCAATGAAATTTATACTAAATCATATTATAAAATAATGAGTTTAGGTTTTTTATATCCTGAAGAAAATATATTATTTACTTTAAATGAAGATGAAGAAAAAGATGATAATGATAATAAAAATGATTTTAATAATATTGAAAAAGAATTTAAAATAAGTTATGGAAGTAATCCTTTAGATTATTATAAAAATGATGAAAAAAATAATAATTTTGAAATGGGAATTTTTAATAAAATACAACAAGGATTTTTAACTGAAAAAGATAATAGTAGAATATATTATTATTTTTATAAATATAGTTATTATTTTTATGGAATTTTTGGAATTTTTCTTTCTCTTCATTTTGCTCTTTTTTTTTTAAGTGATTATTTTTGTATAAATTTTTATTTAATAACATTATTAATTTTAATTGTATGTCTTTTTTATTTATCATATATTGGAATTTTTAAATATAATGGGGTAGAAAATTCATATAATTCAGTTAATAGTGAAGAAATGACAAAATTACTTTATAAACTTATTATTTTAAATTCGATATTAACGTTATTGAATTTAATAATTATTAATATGAAAAAATTAAAAGGTGAAAATTTAACAAATTATATTCAGGGTAAATTATTTTTGTTAAATCTTTTTTATATATTTTTATTAGCAGGAGAGTTATTTGCTTTATATAATTTTTCTAAAATAAATGATATATATTATACAAGTTTAAATGTTGAAATGGAGAGATTAATATCAAAAAATAGTATACAATAATATATTATATATATAAATTTAATTTAATATTTTTAATCAATAATTTAAATAAAAATACCAAAATTAAAAATTTATAAAATGTAATAATATAATAAAAAAAAATAATATTTTAATCAGATAAACACTGACTTAACTTATATGCACCTTCCATTTTACATTTTAATCCCAAATATCTTAAACAAGTTATAAAAAGACAAAATAAAAAAGGTAATAATTCAATTACTACAAATGTTATTATACTTCCTTTAAGCCAATCCAATTGTGAATTTTTATAAACATTACAAAATGTACTTAAAAAATACCAAAAGAATATAATAAATAAAAAATTAATAATAAGTAAAATTAAATAATTTCTTTTCATTGAATGTAAAACTTTTACAACTTCAATTCTAAAAGAATCATTACTTTTTTCTTTTTTAATTAACAATTCAATTTTTTTTTTAGAATTAGCAAAAAATTCAATTATAAATTTAATAATTTCAGCACATATTGATGCATAAACAATTCTATAAATTTGATTTTTAAAAAAAAACATAAAAGTCATTTTTTTTTGATAAAATCTATCAGAAACATAACTTTCTGAATAAAAAAAAGCATTTAATGCAAAAAATAAAGCAATTTCAAAAAAAAAAATAATAATTTTAATAGGGAAAGATTCAAATTGATGTTCAGTAAAAAATGTATTTATAATATTTTGTTTTTCTTGTAATTGTTGCCAATAAAATTGACAAAATTTTCTTTTATCTAAAATAAGAGCATCATATAATTCCATTGAATTTAATTCATCATCATCAATTTCTTCTTCATCATCATTATTATTTTTATCATTTGAATTATCTTTTTTTTTTATTATTTTTCTTATATTTAAACTTTTATATTTGTATTTTAAATTTTTATTTTCTTTATTTTCTGATTCATTTGAATTTATACTTAATGAATTATCTTTTTTTTTTGATGAATTATTTGATGATATTGAATTATTAATTTCATTTGATTTTGATATTGAATTACTTTCTATACTTTTTTCATCAATATTATCATTTAAAGCAATTTGAAATAATTTATTTTGAGGTTTGATATTTTTTTCTGGTGATTCCATATAATTTAATTCATCATTTAAATTAGTATTATAAATATTATTATTATCAATTGAATTACTCTCATCATAACTTTCACTTTGAAATTTTCCTCTATTAAAATCAGATGTAATTATCACATTATCATCTTTTAATTTAGGATGTTTTATTTTTATATTTTTATTTATTTTCCCTGTTTCACTCTCAGTATCAATTAAATTTCTATTTGAATCAATAGTATTACTTCCTTTTAAAGGAGGATTCATTTTAATATAATCTAATAAATTTACTCTAACATTAAGTAAACCAGTTTTAATATAAATAATTAAAAAAGGTAATTGAGAAAAAAATATAATAATCATACTATATGAACCAATATTTTTTTTAAAATGACTAAAATCAAAAACATTTTTATAACATTTAATAGAACCATAATTAATATCATTTAAAACTTCTAAAATTTCTCCTGTAAAAGCATTATCCAAAACATTATTTAAAAAATCCGTTTTAACCTCACATGAACAATTAGCTTCTAAAGAATTTAAATTTACACTTATTAATTCACAATTACTTTCACATAAAGAAACATTTTGATAATAATTTTTTTTTCTATCTTCTAAAGTAACATCTTTACCATTTTTAGCAGTATATTCAAAACAAATATCATTAAAGAATGGATCACTAAAATTATAAACATTAATTCCTAAATTTGCAAAATATTCTGCTTCTGTAATATTAATATTTTCTACATTTTCCATATTAACTGTAACTGTTATTTTATCTCCTGAACAAGGTTCTTTTGATAGTTCTTCTCCATTTTCACTATTATATATTTTATATTCTGTTTGACTTGTTTTTATAATGTTTAATAATAATATTGTTAAAGGAGAATTTTGTGATATTTCAGGATGGGATTTTCTTATTTTTGATAAACAATTTGAAAAATCAGGAATTGCAATTTCTGGAGCTAATTCAGTTAAACATGATTCTTTTTTATATATTGCAATTTTATATATTGAATCAGTTTGATAATATAAATTTACATGAGTTGATATTTCAGAATAAAATGATAAATAATTTGAAATCATTGATGATGTTTCACTTATTACTTCCATTAATGAATAATCTATTTTATATGATGATTTTAAACATAGATTTTCACCATTAATACAATTTTTACTATCATCAAATGTTGTTCCTTTTGGACATGATGATATACATTTTTTCTCATAAATATATTGTTTTGTTGATGGACAAGATGAGTAACAACGAGAATTTTCTTCATCTAAATATGGATAATTAATAGGACATTGATTAGTACAAGTATATTTATAATTATTTAATGTTTCTATATAAAAATATTCTCCTTCTTCACATTTAATTTCGCATTGACCAACTTTATCTGGATTTTCAATATATCCTGTAGTACAAGTAGTACAATTATTATCAGTATCATCACCTCCTTTAGTACAAGTATCACAATTCTTATAACAAATATTATATACATCAACACCATCAATATTACTTTCATAAAACATTGAACTTTTTGTTGAATCATTAAAGCATCTTTTAGTATCTGAATAAGGATATAATGGTTTATAACCTACAGCACAATTTATACAAGTTTTAGGATTTCCTGTACAAGTTAAACATGATTCATGACATTCTTTATAAATTGAAAATCTATCTGATGTATAAAGATAATAATGAGAATAATAATTATTTTTAACATCTTCATTAATACATTTTGTATAATCATTCTCCATTGGATAATAACTATATGAACATTGTTCTTCTGTACAATATGGTATATCATCAGTACCAATTGCAGTACATGTTAAACATGCTTTATTACAATATTTATATTCATTATCTACTAAAATTGTATTTGTTGGTTTTGTTGTTGTATTTCTACAATCATATGGTGATATTACATTATTTGTAGAGGAATCTGCAAGAGGATAATAATTTGTTAGACATTCAGTACATTTATTTGTTGTATTTTCCATTGAGGTTATTGTACAATATTTACATGTTTCATAACATGGCATATATAATGAATTGTTATAATACCATTTTTCTATTGTACCTGTTACACATTCTAAATTTGGTGATAATGCTGTATTTTTTGGATAATATGTTTCTTTACATTCTGTACATAGTGTTGTTGGTGATGTTGATGTATTACTACATGTTTTACATGAATTTGAACATTCACCAAAACCTTTATTTATACTAATAAAATAATATCCATTTTCATTTGAATTTCTATCAATGCATTTTTCTATTGTACCAGTAGGAGGTATAGGATAATAATAATTATTTGTACTTGATAAAGTAGTAGGATTATCACATTTAGAACAAGTACTTCCTGAACTACAAATAAGACATCCAGTATAACATTTAATAAAAGAATTTGATGAACTATCAAAATAGTAATAATTATTTATATCATTTTTATTCCAACATTTATCATCTCCTACATAATCACTAGGAACATTATAATAACCATTATCAGAATTACATGAACATAAAAGTTTTAAAGTTAATGAATCTCTATTACAATTACTAGCTCCTGTTGAAATTTGAATAAATTTATGATATAATGAATCATAATAATAACCATCAATATGAGTATTCGATGGTATACATTGTGAATTAGTATATAGATATTTATTCAAACTATCACTTAATGATGATGAACATTTAGGAAAATATAATGATAATTTCGTATTAGTACCATCACTAAATAAATATCCTATTCCATTATCATTAAATTGAAGTACATTTATAATAGTATTTAAATTTGATGTTATATTAACAATTATAGTTCCCCCAGTATCAATCTCACCATAAAAAAAGGAAAATTGTTTATTTGAATATGTAACAAATGAAATAGAAGATAATATTGTTTCTTGATTTGTAGATGAGTCATTATATCTACATATTGTAGGGAAAATAGAATCACTTCTAATTCCTATAAAACAATGATTAATATTTGAAGAAATTGAATGTAGAACTGCAAAATCAGGTTGAGATGAATGAAGATAAAAAATATTATCTTGATTATTTACAGAAAGATTTAATAATCCAACATTACAAAAAAATTGAAATCTATACCAAGCTAAATTTTTTAATTCACAATACATTATTTTATCACTGTCTAATCTTTTTGAAATAATACCATAATTTTCTGTAATTTGCTCATTAGTTGATTGTTGATGTTCCATATTAATAGAATTTACATTACCTTCTTTTTTAATATTGAAATTTTCATCATATAAAGTAAAATAAGAATTTTTACGATAAGTATCATTTGTATAAAAACAAACAGTATATTTATAACTAGTAAACATTGAACAAGAAATATGATTATCAATAATAGAATTAATTTCTTTATATCCTAATTGGGAATTACTGTTATACCAAAAAATTTTTCCAATATTTGATTTTGATAATGTAATTGAAAATATATCATTACCATATGAACAAGAAAGTGAAATTGAATCATTATCAAAATCATTTAAAGTTAAATTTGTAATAATTTCACCATTTGAAATATTAAAAATTCTAATTTTTTTATTACCTGAATCAACTAAAACTGCTAAATCTTGAGAAAGTTGACATCCATCAGAAGAAATTCCTGAAAATTGAAAATCAGTTCCCTTAAATTCTCCTAAAGTTCTTGAAGAATCAGAATAAAATTTTATAAAATAACCATTTGATGTAATTGAAAGTGTTGAAAAATCATTATTTTTTATTGGAATTGATATTACTTGAGCTCCTCCATTATTTAATATAATTTCAGAATCTATTATTGTGTATTCTGAAGAAATATATTTTATTAAGAGATAAATAAAAAATGAGAAAATATACATTTTTTTTAATTTTTTTTTTAATATTTTTTTTAAAATAATATGATAAAAGAAATTATTATTTATGGAAGTGGATGTTTTTCTGGTATATATTTGTATAAATATATTTCAAATAAATTCGGTTTATTAAATAATAATTCTGAAAAAGAAAAAGAAAAACTTTTTAATTATAAAAAACAATTAATTTTTAAAGAAAATCAATTAAATAAAATTCCAGAAAAAATAAAAGAATTAATTTCTTGTCCAATATCTTTATCTTTTTTTAGATATCCTTTAATTAGTCCCCATGGAATAACAATAGAAAATGAAAATATTGTAAGAGCTTTAAAAAATCATCCTTTATGTCCATTTACAAATCAACCTTTAAGTTTAAATGATATGAGAGTGAATATTAATATAATTTTATTAATGAAATTTTTAATTAATAGAGAAAAATATAATAAAGAACATCCTGAAGATGAAATAAAAATTGAGGAAATATTTTAATAATTTATTTATTTATAAATATATTTAAAAAAATGAAAATGGATTTTAAAATATTTTATTTCATTTATTTATTAAATATTATATTTTGTGATACAGAAAAATTAAATTCAATTGAAAATTTATTAAATTGGGCAAAAAAAAAGAAAATATATATAAATCCATTATTAAAATTAAATCCAATAAATGGAGAACATAATCTCCCTTATTTTACTGCAAAAGATAAAATTGAAAATAATATAACTTTAATATCAATTCCAGAAAAAATGTTAATTAATCAAGAATTATTTACAAAAATAATGAAAAATAATACAAAAAGTAAATATAATAATTTATGGGAAAAAATATTAAAAATTGATAATCCATATATTAATTATTATTCTACTAAAGAATTATTTTATATGGCAACAATAATAGAACATTTTATGAGAATTAAAAAAGGAAAATTATATAATTTATTTGGAAAATATTTTGATATATATCAATATACAAATTTAGATAATTTTCCTATTTTTTATTCAAAAGAAGAAATTGAATTTTTATATTCAACAAATTTATATGATGAAATAAAAAGAGGTATAGACTCAATTGAAAATGAACAAAAATTATTAATTGATACTTTAAAATTTGTTTCAGCTGACCAAGAATTATTTTTAAAATATAGAGTTTTAATTTTATCAAATTCAATTAATATTAATAATATTACTTATATTATACCATTTTATGATTTATTTAAAAGAAATGTTTTTGAAAGTGAATGTGATGTTAAATATGAATTTGATAATATTACAAATACTTTTAATATTATTTCAATTAAAAATATTGATAAAGATAAAGAAATTATTGTTAAAATGAAACAAATGCCAAATAAATCTTTATTAATGTATTTTGGTTTTACATGTGAAAATAATAATTTTATTGGGAATTATCAAATTGAAACTTTAAATAATTTATTAAGAAAAAGATTAAATCTAAAAGATTTTATTAAACCAATTATGAGTTCTTATGATATTAGTGATGCTAAATTTATTGAAAATAATATTGAAAATTATGTTGAATTAAAATTAAAAATAAAAGAATATTTATCAAATCCAATTGGTGAATATATTTTAATGAAAGATAATTTACAAGATTATTTAAATATATATGATAGATTTACTGATGGTAAATTTAATGAAGTTTATTATGGTACTCAAAAAATTATTAATGTTAAAAGAATAATAAATTTAGAAAAAAGATTAATTGAATTTAGATTAAAACATTTAAATGAAGAAATTAATAAAAAAAAATTAGAAAAAAAAATCGATTTATAATTAAAATTTAACATTCATTATTTAAATATAAAATATATATACTTTATTTTCCCTTTTGAAAATCTAATATTTAAAAGAGGAAAAAAAATAAATTTAAAACTATTCAAAAAAAAATATATTATTTAAAAAAAAAATAAAAAAAATAAAAAATCTCA
>Ga0256407_10012469_pt1 | contig 11553 bp, 20 predicted proteins | sample RumenRJG_04DNA_FD_193489 | JGI IMG/M metagenome (GOLD analysis project Ga0256407, IMG submission 193489) | Bovine rumen microbial communities from Lethbridge, Alberta, Canada - RJG_04 | ecosystem: Host-associated > Mammals > Digestive system > Stomach > Rumen | place: Canada: Alberta... | reverse complement strand
TCAAATACTATCTGACCATGAAATCTTGCAATTTCCGCCATATCTACCTCCCCATACTGATCTCTTTGATATATCACATCATCACGGATGTGCTGGTACTTACATTCAAATTCATCATCTGAAATACTTCTGTCATTGATTAAACCTTGAACAAAGTTATCTGCTTCAGATTCACTAAGAATCCAATTATCAGACTCATCGATTTCAAGATTATCAATCACATCGTCCATACAAATACTAGAGCCAATGTTTAATTCATTGTCAATTGCTTTTTCGATTGTTAAATTTTCAAATTTCATAATAATACCTCCATTAGATTAACTGTTTTCTTAAATCTCTAATCATCTGCTTAGTTTCAGGTCTTTCAGCTTCCCAGTGCTCGTTTGGGTAGTCACCAATCAAGTAATGAATCAACCATTTAGGCGAACACCACTTAGTGTGATTACTGTACTCATAGTCATCAAAAGCAAGCTTCAAACCATCAAAATTGATAGATTTTAACAGTTCAGGACCTGTAAATTCTGCATTCTCAATTGTGACCTTGCTGCAATAGAAACCATTGTCAGTATAGACACAAATGTTTGCAGGATTAGTTGCATCAGTGACCGCAATAATGATTTCAGCGGCACCAAATGGCAGATTTTCAACAACATCGTTCATTTTGGGTAACATTTTTTCTAACAACAACGTTCAAACCTCCAATATATTGTGGTGATGGTATACAGGTAAAAGTAAAAAATAGATAAAGTGATGGTTAATGTGGTGTTTAATCAGATTTATCTTCAAGCAAACCAACAAGGTCAAGGTCATCGATTATTTTTTGTGCAGTACGAATCAATTTGCTTCCCTTATTCTTAATTAGTTCATGTGAATTGTTGCCTGCCCAAGATCTGATGTAAGCGGCAGATTCATCATTGGTTATCCCAATGGCAGCTGAGATCATATAGGATATACATTCCGCATCCATCTCTTTTGTTGCACTGGTTAACTCATTCCTGTCTTTATCAAAGTGCAAATAGTAATGCGCCATCTCATGAAACAGTACACATATCTTTTGCGCATCTGGAATGTATTTACTAATCCAAATCTTTTCTCCATCTGTATAACCACGAGTCAATTGTTTCTGCGATTCTATTACCGGAATAGTACATCTTGCAACAACATCTGCAAAGGTAATGTCTCCATCATACTTCACATAGTTCGGCTCAAATTTTTCACCCTCAGTTTGGCTCAAATCAAACACAGGAACTTTTTTAAACCACATCTTACGCTCTACAGTCCCATCATCCTGTTCCTCATCGAAAAAAATCGGTGCAAGGATAAATAAAGCTTTTTCACCATATTTTACATGTCTGTTGACTTTACCCCAGCGCTTATATGGTGAGAGCAATTCAGAAGTCTCACCTGTCCTTTGATAAAGTTGTGCATCTGCTAAAAGGATGTTATTGATAGTGTAATTGTGGAATTCGCCATCAACAAGTTTCTGAGTGTATTTCCTCATAATTTCATCCATCTTATCTATGTCTAATACCAAGGAGTCACAGAGTGCCATTTGTTGTTTTCTTAATTCTTTTACAGTTATTTTTTTAGCCATTTAAAAAACCTCGTTTATTTATTTAATGTAAGCAGTTTAGTGGCATGCTTAGGCCATGTTCAACAGTCTTAAATTCTTGAGAAACTGTCAAGTTTAACATTCAAAGCTAAACTGGAACCATTCTCCCATTTTACATGTATCTGCCCAATATCATCAACAAACATCACTTCGCCAACAGTTCCTGATGGTGGTGCAAATGGATCATCCATAAAATGTAATTTCACTTTACAACCAACAGGATACATTTTCCTTAAAAAATCTACCTTGTTCAATTAAAACACCTCGAAAAATTAATTAAATTGACAGTTTTTAATGAGATCTGCCAACTCGAATAATAAAAAAATATAAAAAAGTATTACTGACTGATTGAAAAAAAATATTCAGTCTTTTTTGTCGTATTTGCAATATTCATGTGTCCAGCAATCAAAATCACAGCCATCACATTTTGATAAATCGATTTCATCATCATACCATGAAGGATATACTTCATATGGACTGTAAATTCCCATAATTTACTCACCTCCTGTACATCTGCAGCCATTTTTTGGCAAATCTTCAACATCAGTTTCAGTAGATCCATTCCAAGTACAATGAAATCCATCTTCGAAGTGATAAACCTCATCATCCATAAAGGATAATGAAGGAATATCAACCACCTTGATTGGATAGTTTTCCTGGAAATTGTCGCAACCATAGCATTTCATTCTAATTCACCACCTTCAAAATTAATATCAATTCTAACTTCAGGATAATCACATAACTCATCTGCTGGAAATTTGACAAGTGATGCTGCAAATCCTTTTGATTTGATAAATTCTTTGATTTCGACCATTTTATCAAAAAATTCATCTTCATCTTTCTCATTACCAGTATCTGTAAAAGATACACTTCCAGTTCCATTATCAAAATGAGTAATGTCTACCCAGGATAATGGTGCAAATTTCTTTTGTATTTCCAAATTCAATGCTTTAAATTCTTTTAAAATAGTCATACTACCACCATAATAAAGAAGAAGAGTTTATAAATACTCCTCTTCAATTATACTCCAAATTTCATAAGCCCTATTAGATACAGGTCCAACTCCAACTTCTAATCTGTTACATATGGATTCCATACAACAATCATAAAAGTCATCATCATTGACATCTTCAAATTCATTATACACTTCACCAGCAATTAGACAATTCTCTTTAAATTGACTAACATCAATTTTAACAAGAATTTGTTCCTCATTAGTGCCAAATACATCATCAAAGCCATCAGTAATGGCTACAATATGATAAGTATCTTGTACTGTTAATTTGCCATCTGCATTGTTTTCATATACTTGAACACCACCAATAGTGATGTTTTCTTGGTCTACAATTTTCAAAATCATATATCTCACCTAAAAATAGTTAAAATCCAGTTTTACAACATAGCGGTTGCATTCAACAGTCTTAAATCAATTCACAGTATTTATCAAATAATAAACCTGCAAGAGATTGCATATATCCTTCATCATAACTGATGTCAAGCTTGATTCCAGACCATACAAGTTCTCTGTAGGTTTCGACCAAATACTGTACGCGCTCAAAATGTTTCTTAATCACTTTTGGATCGTCACATTCATCGAGGTCTTTCCAAATAGTGTTAATTTCTGCATCTAACTGATACATCTTCAATTCAAAGTCAATCTTACGAAATTGTCTTCTTTCTTCAAAGTTCACTTAAATCACCTAAAAATTTTCGATTAAAAAAGGAGCAGATAATTTTACGAGTCCTGCTCCACGACTCACAATTCAACAACATAATTAACAATCGTTATAATTCATTTTAAAAAATAATAGTTGCATTCTAAATATCGATTTATTGTAATAATGGCAAGTTTTAATAGTTCAACTGCTTTTTCATTACTGTAATAACGAATGGAATTATAAACATAATCAGTAAAGCTTTTGAGACTGCCATAGGACAATTTGTTTGTCTTATCAAATGCATCTACTAATTTAAGCATATTTCTACGCTCATAACTTCCAGATCTGACAAGGAAGATTGCTTCGGCAAATAAATCGTTGATCGGAACTGTTACTTGCTCAATTAATTCCGCATTACTTGGTATATACATTATTAACACCTCCTTGAATGTCGATTAAGCCATAATTCACAAGCTTCTCTCATTGTTGCACTTTCCAATGGACGCATAACAACATCACTTGAAAATAATGATACAGCCATCCTGTGACTATCAAATTCGTAATCTACATCTTCACCTGCAAGTAACTGTACCGCAAGTTGTTCACCAACTACAATAACATCTTCAGGATTGCTGTAAGATGTATTGCAGCGACTATTTACAAAATCCAAACCGATTTCAATTTCATTCATTCAAATCACTCCGATTAAATGGAAATAACACAATATTCGTTGTAAACAATTTTTTCAATCATAACATTACCATCGAAGGTTTTCCCTTTGAGAGAATTGCCTTCAACATATGGAATACCATGCTCTTCACAATAGTCTTTTTTCTTTACAGATGGGAACACACCAACTCTGTAATCACCAGATTTGAGATATAAAGCAGTTCCTTTGGCATTTTCAAAGATTGGCTCTTCTTCGATGCTTAATTCATAACCCAAGTGGTCTTGACCATCAAAATGAGATAAACCAACGACTGAATAGAGAACTCTACCATTAGAAGTAGAATGTGAGACATTATCCTCACCAACTGTTAGAAGCACTTTTAAACTATTGACTTCATCCTGCAAATTGGAAACCAATGCATTAAGAGAATCAACTTTCATTTTTAATGCTTGGATTTCACTATCTTCAACAGTTTCAATTGCTTCTTCTTGTCCAGTTACATTTAGATATATGCAACTTGGAAAAGCACGATCAACAATTGCAAAGACTTTCTTGCCTGAAAAATCAATTTTATTTTTCAATTCTGAGGCAGAGATAGTGCCATTTTTGCGATTATTACTACTGATTGTAGTTTGTGAGTTAGCTACATGGCCAATTTTTTCATCACTCATAGTGTAAGCTGCAACTGCATCTGAATCATATTGATTATCTTCATCAGCAATTAAAACAACTGTATCGCCGCTTTTTACTTCATGTTTAACATGATTAAATCTTCTACCAACAATTTTTACTTTTAAAGTTTCCATTATTATCATCTCCATTCAAAAATAAGTATTGTGGATTAGTAAAACTCCACAATATACTTGATAATTTCACCTTTTTCAAAATTGGTTAAGTGAGAATAGTTTTTACCACTTAATACACTACCTAATGTAAATTCCATTACATCAGTTGATACTTCAAAGTCTAAGACACTTAATTTGGTTTCTGCTTCATTGAAAGCTTGTTTAACATCTAATTCATCTACAAATGCACCATTTAGTTCAATATATCCATTCATAATATCACCTAAGTTTTTTTAATTAAAATAAGGACTAAGACTTATTATTGGTGCGTGACTCCAATAACAGTTTCTTAGCACTATATGAGAGAAATAGACAAAGTTAATGAATGCCCTAAGTTCATTAATGACTCTACACTCTCAGTTTTGGGAGATAAGCACTAAACCAACCCCCCACCTCAGCACGCAGGGCGTGGCATATTCGGCAATATCGGCAACAGCATAGTGTCCCACAGGCATTGATAAAAAAAATAGAAATGTAATGGATTAATTAGTGTCCTACTTCAGATTGGAAAAAATTTCTTTTATATATGGATTAGAATTCAGATTCATATCTATGTGTAATGAAAATAATACCAAAAAAGATGAAAGGAACACCTTTACGGTGCGTATGGACAAAAGCATGCAAGATATGGTATCATACTTGCAAGAAAAAAAGTTGTTAAATAAAACTGCAATCATACGTCTAGCGGTTGCTGAAATGTATGAACGTGAAATAAATCATATTAAAAAAGGACGTGAGTAAAAATGTTTAATGATGAAGAAAAATATGAAATTTGTAAATATTTTGATGACATAAATATACGATACTTCAACATTCCTACGGTGGATGAAATGCGAGAAGTTCATCAATTACTTACAAACGGAGATAAAGAAGCATATATTATTGATAAGGACAATTATCTTGAAAAGGAAATGTATTGGCATACTGTACATAACATATATAGTGAAAATAGATTTGTTATGCCCCATTCAGTTAACCTAAGTAGACAAGCAACATCTGATGAAATAGTGAAATATTATGTTGCTCCAGAAGATGTTAGGATGGTTGAAGACATACTTAAAATGGAACGTGAACTATATAATAACAGATTGAAATAGGAGATGTTTTAATTAATCAAAACGACTAATATCATGAATTGTTTTATTCCATTAGTGATATAAAGCATAATTCAAGAATATCGTTATTAGTTAAATATATGGGTTCACCTTTATCTCCAATGTCATCCAGATACATTATAATATTGTCAACTAAAATATTTTTGTCAATATTGTATTTTTTAAAAATGTCACTGGTGTCAAGTTTTGAAACAAGTTCATGTATCATAGGTTCATAGGTAAGTGGATGTATATCAATGTCTTCTATTATTATCGATTCAAGATCACATTTAAGAGAAGGTTTAAGCAATAGATTATCCAGATATAGCTTGGAATTTTCAAAATATCCATTCTGATTATCATTAAATGCAAAATCAATAACTTGATGTATATCAACATCCTCTTGGTAACCAGCAATATGATTACCAACAATTTGTAAAACTTCATTATCAGTAAACGATTGATTATCTGATTTCATTAATCTACCAACTTTTGCATTAAAATGCATTTCTAAATCAGAAGGTTTATCCCAACTTGGTCTGATAATATCATAGTTTTTTGCAGTTATATATGGTAGAACCTTTTTATAGTCAAGCAACAGTCTTCTTGAATTATTTGAAAACTTCTTGTAATATACATCATCTTTAGGTAAGCCATTGGTAAATAATGTAATCAATTTAACCTTATACTCACTATAGGAATCACGACGATATTTTCGTTGTTTTCCATTGTCATAATCAGGAGAATGTTTAAGATATTGAGTAATGAAAAATTCCTGCAATGCTTTTGCTCCAAACTTATGTGAAACAATTTCACCCTGAAATGAAAATGGATAATAAGACCCTACATCAGTTAAATATTCACTGATCCTAAAATTGTCATCAAGTGTGCTTTGAGGAATATCAAACAGTTTGTCAGATTCAACAAGGTTGCCTTTAGATAATCTTTCTTTAAGGTGGAGAAATATGTAAAACAATGATTCTGGGCTAGAAAAGTTTAGTTTGAAAGTTTTTTCGGTTTCATGAATCCATATTGGAATTATGTTATTGGGATTGCGTTTTAATAATGAATCTATTATATCTTCATGGCAAGCGGAAAGCAGATCACCAATCGTTAAAGCCAATGCTTCATTCCTGTTCATTCCTGAAGATAATATAAAAGTTATAGTTGCTTTTGCAGCAATATTTTTACTTAAAGTTAAACATGTATATATTTCTCGCAACTCCAAAATTGTTTTTTTCCCAGTCATGCACATTATTATTTCCCAAATAATATTTATAATTTATCAAAAAAATCACGATGACACCAACATTTTTCTGAATTTATAATATAAACCAACAAACAAATGTAAAAAAATAACGGCACAAGTAACAATATTTTTAAAAAATAAAGAATTTAAGCAATTATCAAAACAAATGTAGCATTTATATATGTTAAAAGTTACATAGGATGTATTGAAGTTCTTTTACTCTAATAAAAGAACTCATAATCACTAAAAAATGGAGGAAAAAACATGGCTAATAAATTTTCATCAACTCCAATCACAGTCAAAAGAACTGATGAAATGGATAAAATGATTGATTACCTACAAAGCAAATGGCTACTCAATCCCACAGCAGTCATGAGACATGCATTAGCAATAGCATATGAAATAGAAGTCAAAAAAGACCAATGTGATTAATATGGTAAGATATAAAATCAGAAAAACTAAATTACGAGATTTATTAAAGAACTCCCGATCCTACCAAATCCGACAATTTGGTAGGACTGGAATGACAGACGAACGAATCAAAGTAGCAACATGGCTACAAATCTATAAATAACGGTGATAACATGAACGTAAAAGATTTAAAAAATGAAGAACAAGCAAATGGTTTATCTAATAACTTGGAAAATGACATTCAGGATAAAATAATAAATTTGCAACAAAAAATTCCATATTTGGATTATGTAAAAGCAGATTATATGTTTGAAGCAGACATCTTACTAGATGCCATATTAAATTATAAAAATGATAAAACATCAGAATTCCGGAAAGAAGAAGTTAAGAGAATCTCAAATTATCTCGCCAATACCAAAGAGGAACTAATTCGAGAATTAATAGAATATATGAATGTGATAAACACATTAGAACATGATATAAACATGTGGAAATGTCAGAATAAATAAGCCAATTCCATTACTTTTTAAGCGACAATAAATGTGAATCTACAGGAGACATGATAGAATGAATGAACCAATATTCCATTGTTTTATCTGTAATGATGGGCGTGAAAACTGCAGAGATTGCGATATCTGCACCTATGATATTGAAGAATATCCAAGAGAACCAACATTTGATAAAATTGAAACTACAATTGAATACATGCTTGCAGAATCCGAAGCAAAAGCAGATAGAATGTGATAAAATGAAACATTTTGCTATCAAACTTCAACAAATTAAAAAAGACATTAAATTTTATACAAACTATAATTTAACATCATTCAATCAAAGTGATTTGGAAGAACAGGTTGAAGAAATAACTAATGTATGGTTTGTATTACAAAATTATGACAGATCAAGACAAAAATACATAGATGCATTAAATAACTGTACAGATATGTGTAATGTTAGTTCAAAAATAACTTTTAAGAAAATATTGTATTTAAATGCATTATGTGATATTATCAACGACTTATTAACTGAAATGAAAAAAATGAGTCAGTTAAATTTAATTCAAACCCCTTTAACTTAATGGTGGCGTTACAATGACATGAAAAAAAATAATTTAAAATAAGTACTTAGAAGATTTAATATCTAATGGTGGTATAACCAAAAGATACAAAATCATTATTAGCATAATTATTTCTGTTGTCTTTTGTATATAAATACTGCCATAGATATTACTTTTTCTATTTTAAGTTTGCTCACCGATGACAAGGTGAACATGGATGGAAAATACATTCAACTAATGAATGGTACCTTAAAGAGGTGCATAAAATGGCATTAGAAAAGTTTAATTTAGAAAATGGGAATAATAATCATGATCTTTGGATTCCTCAGGAGATTGGTGAATCCATAAGTGGAAATGTCTGCGACATAGTCGTAGATGAATTTAACAATGATGTGGCAGTTATTTTAACGGAAGATGGTGTTGAAACCATGATGCCTAGTCATAAGGCATTATTGGGATATTACCAAAAATTTGAAATTGGACAATATGTTCACATTGAATTAAAAAATATTGTTGGATCGTACAAAAAGAGAATTTACAGTGTTCAAATAGACCCTGATAAATTCATTGATTTCGATACAGAGGCGGCAGACTAATTCTCTGCCTTTTTTTATTTTATTGGTGATGTTGAATGAAGAAAAAATTAATACAATTGTTTGATAACTTATTTTATCCTATCCCTATAAAACATCATGGATACTGGAAACCACCATTAAAAGATGCTGAAGAATTAGTAAACTATGCAACCAACCATACAAAAGACAACAAAAATTGGATTGAGAAATATACATCAGTAGATGATAAAGAAAGAGGCACAATAAGAACCATATTTTTAGACTTTGATCTTACAACAAAATCTTATTTAAAAGAAACATTAAATCCAGATATTGCTAATGACATCAAAGATAAAATATCTGATAAAATAGAAATTCCAATTGATAGTGAAACTATAGCATCATTCATTGATAAATTATCGGATACCGATATTAAAAAAATAGCCAAATATGTTGAAGAAGCAGAAAATGAAAAATTATCCAATATGAATGAAACAGAAGCTCAAGAATATTTCTTTAACAAAATAAATCATGGTTATCTTAAAGAACCCTTTGCAGATGCAATCCGTGTATCCAATTACTTCAAAAAGCATGGTGTTGAAACAGTTATTAACTGGAGCGGATCTAAAGGAATACATCTCCGCATTCCATTAAACGAATTACATTTTGAACAAGAAGCAATAAATAAAGATCCAAAACTGTTTATATTATCATTGGTGGCGTCTATTGAAACTGCTATATTGGATAAACCCGTAAAAGGTTCAACACTTGACTACAATGTATTCAATAAGAATCGAGGATTAGAAAGGTTGCCCTGCTCAAAACATGAAACCAGCCACCTTTATAGTAATTTCTTTGACCCCAAGTTACAATATGAAGATGCAGTAAAACACATTGTTTTAGAAAACCCCTCATATATACCAGATATTGTGAATAAAGATGAAAATACTAAAAGCTTTTTAGATTTATCCATCGTTAAAGAAGCGATTCAAACTGCAACAACAAACAACGAACTATACAATCATGAAAACGATAATCCATTTTACAAACCCCAAACAGATAAAACAACACTTGCAAAAATGATTAAAAACATATATGTTCCAGGTAGTAGAAATGAAATTGGATACCGAGTTGTTCATGTTTTAAGACGTGCAGGATACTCACAAGAAGAAGTTGAAGAAATATTTTTAGATATTCATGATGGTAACAGAAAAGAATTTAATGAAACGATAGGTGGAAGCATTAAAGTTGCATATACTAAAGACATTGGCCAATTATGTGGATTAAAGCACTTAATTAAGGGTATTGAAACATTAATCAAATCTAAAAATAAGTCAAAATATATTAACTTCTTTAAATCTAATTTTGACTATTATGAAAAACCCACTGAAACATTAGCAACACCATTTACCTTTGAAGGAAAAGAAATAACTGTTAAGATAATGGAAACATCACAAGATAAATGGATTGTTTTTGAATCTATTTTTGAAGGTGTTGATTTAAATATTAATTTCAATAATTGGATTGGAAGCTTTATTGAATCAGATGACAATATAGAAATAATATCATTTGAATTCAAATTCAACAAAAGAATGTTTAAAGTTACAAAAGAGGAAAAAAGAACAGTGCGTAGTTTTTTAGCCAATTATGAAATTAAAATATCCGAAATATTTTTTGATTATCTTAAACAATATTTCAGAAATGAAGGAACAAATGTTACTGAAAAGAAACAATTCGATCCATCAAGGAAGATATACGTATTGTTTACAATGCCAAATGTTAATTTAAGAAATGCAAGACGCCAACTTGGCCATTTTCTTAAAGAAAAAGGTATGATATTAAGACAAGGCATTAATACCCCATACTTTCTGGATAAAAAAAGCAATGGTTTCAATTCTGTTACAACCGACGACATTGTAATGGCTTTAGATGAAAAAATCTTTAATCATGAAGATGTGGTTCATACAGCAGATGTTGAAGAAGCATTAGGATTTATTGCTGATAGAAGGAGACCAGTTTACAATATTGTTAAATTTCCAAATTGTTTATATGATATTGAAAACTTTAAAGTTATTAAAAAAACAGAAAAACCAATTTTTACATTAACAGAAGTAAAGTACAACTACAATCCAAAAGCAAAAGGCAACAAAATAATCAATTTTCTTAAGACTTCATTAAAACAAGAAGGAGATGATGAAAACAAAATAAAAGAACGAATAATTGGATTTCTTGAAATGATCGGGTACCTATTGACTAGTGGTAACCGATTAAATGCTTTTTTCATTATTGCAGGTATCGGTGGTGCGGGTAAGGGTGTTGCAACCAACATAATCATTTCCATATTTGGCTCAGAGAAAGTTGGAGGTTTACAGTTACAGGAATTGACACCTGACAATAGGTTTGCAA
>Ga0256407_10012468_pt1 | contig 11553 bp, 1 predicted proteins | sample RumenRJG_04DNA_FD_193489 | JGI IMG/M metagenome (GOLD analysis project Ga0256407, IMG submission 193489) | Bovine rumen microbial communities from Lethbridge, Alberta, Canada - RJG_04 | ecosystem: Host-associated > Mammals > Digestive system > Stomach > Rumen | place: Canada: Alberta | collected... | reverse complement strand
CAATTTTATTACTATTTGTTAATAGGTCTTTATTTATCCAATCAATAAATATTTTTAAATAAACTCTTATGAATGATATTGAAAATAATTTTTTGAGATTAATATTTGATTTTATTCCTTCTTTATTTTCTTTTTTTTCTTCCTGTTCCAATTCCTTGATAATTTCCGAAACTTCATCCTTATTTTGGGAACCAATAGAATCATTATATAGTTTTTCAAGAAGTTCAATACAACGCTCAAAATATGTACGCAAATCATATATAATATTTTTTTTATTTTCTTCTTTTTTTTCTTTATCATTTTCTTCTATTCGATTTTGAATATATGTTATGGATATTTGTTCAAATATATATAATAATGTTTCTTTAATCCAAAGATTATTAATTTTATCCTCTAAAATTTTTAAATCTGGTTTTGATAAATTAGTCAAAGAACCTTGAAATTTATCTGTGTTAGAAGATACAAAGTCTTCTAAAATTATTTTTAATAATTGATTAGATTGGATAAATAATTTTTCATCTGTTAATAAAAATTCTTTAAGCATAAAAATTTTATATTCTAAATTATTTTCTCTTCTCAGTTCATTTAATAATATATTTGAAATTAAACCATAATAAACAATATCTCCTTTTATTTCGTTTATTTTCGATGAATCATATAAAGTTTCTTTGATAGTTTCAATTAATCTTTTTAAATTTTCACATAATGAACTAATTTTCTTTTCATCATTCGTTTCAATAATTTCTAAACTTTTTGTTAAATTATTAATTAAAACACTTATATCTAAATTATTTACCTTTCCTGCATGTTCAAATATGTTATAAATAGTTATAAATTCATTTAATACACTCAGTTCTTTTATATCCAATTTTAATGTTTGATCAAGTCTTTGTATTTCTTTTAAACATCTTTCTAAATCTTTAAAATATGAATAATAATTATCTTTTTTAGAAAAAGCATTTTTAATAGAATCTTGGTCTATCATGCATTTAAATAATATTATAGTTATCTTGTAATAAATTTCATTTATTTCAAATAATTTAGGCTCTTTTGGTTCATATTTTATTTGTGTTTTTGAAAGATAATATAAAATTTGTTTAAATAAATAATCTTTTTCATTTTCTTTATATACAATATTTTCGGATATTAAATTATATAAATCAAGGATATCTTTAATATATTTTGAACTTGCTTCTAACCATAAAATCTTTGCTAATACATTTTGTAAATTAATTTTATTTTTTTCTTCCTCTTTTAATCTGCTAAATTTTAAATCTAATAATAGCAATATAATTTTATGGGGGATATCATTCATTACAAAGTCATTTATTGCATTATTATAAAGATTAACTAAATAGAATGTTATATAATCGTTTAAAAACAATTCTATAAAATCAAGATGATTTTTTTCTGAAGTTTTGCTTTCAATAGCAATAGTAATTAATGGCTTAGAAGATACTTCTGTATTTAATTTTTCATTAAAATCTTTTGTATCGTCATTTAATTTTTGCCTCGTTTTCGAAATTAATTCATATTCACATTTTCTCAGATTATTTTCATTATGTCTATAAGAAAATTATAATTTTTCTTTTTCTATATAATTTTTAATTTCTTTATATATATTAAATAATCCAGGTATTTTATAATTTATTTTAAACTTTATATCATCATCGGTCATTTCATTTTTATCTTCTTTTATCATTTTTAAAAATTCTTTTCTTATATTAGAAATTATTTTATTATTTAATATATCTGAATCACTTATTTTGACCGAATATTGATTTAATTTATTGTCAGAATCACTTAAGGTTGAGGCTTCTTCTTTATTATTAATATTAAGCATAAATATAGTCGAAAAAAAATTATTACTTTCTGTTTTTCTTAAGAGAGTTCTTATTTTTTCATTAAAAACTATTTTTATATGGGTTATTATAGCTGTAATTAAATCAATAGTATCTTGATTTATTGATTTTTTGTCATTAATTAATAAATTAATTAACTTTTCGCTATCATTAATTTGCGATAAAACTATTTTTTCAATATCTTTTATAATATCATTAGATTTTTCAATGTATTTTGTAAATTCTATAATAAAATTATTTGAGTCAATACCTGAACATACTCCTAATAAATAATCCTTATTTTTTCTATAGAAATTAAGCATTTCCTCCTTAATTAATACTTTTGGATCTAAAATTTTTTCATTTATAAAATAGTTGATATTTAATTTTTCTACATCTTTTATTGATAATGCTGATCCATTTATATTATCAATAAATAATTGATTTATTTTTTCATCACTCATTAAAACAGTTGTAACTTTATTTGGTATTTTATCGAAATCTCTTTGTATACTAATAGTGAAAATAAAATTTTTTGAATTATCATTTAATTTTTGAATTTCTTTGTAGTTTTTAATTTCAGAAATAAAATAGTTTATATATTTAGAATTTTCAGTATCAAATTGTAATATAAGTGATTTATATGTTTTAATTTCATAAAATTCATTTAAAATTTGTTTAAATTTATAAACACTATTAATTTCTGTTGTTATTTTTTCCATATAATTCTCTTTTTCTGTCAAATTAATTGCTTTTCCCATTTTACTAAAAGTATATACTATTAAAATATCTTCTTTACCTTTTTTATCACTTTTTAAATATTCTTCAAGGCTGTTATATTTAATATTCGAATAAATCTCATTTTTTAATAATTCCATTTCCTTTTTTTCATTATTTAAATCTGATAAAGGTAAAGTAAATATTATATCTTGAGATAAAATAGGAATAATTTTTTCTTTTATTATATCTTTATAAGAATTTTTATTTTTGTTTTTATATAAATAAACATATCCATTAATAATATCTTCATTTGTATTTACTAAAATATTATCCATATTATAATTAATATCTTTTACATTTACTAATTTATTACATATATCATTAATAGTTTTTGATTTAACTTTGTCTTCTTTATCCAAAAGAGCATCAAATGTTACTATATATTTTTCGAATCTACTTAAAAATGGCAATTTTTGCTTTCTTAAATTTTTTTTATCTACTAATACTATAAATTTAGTATTTTCATTTACAAAAGCTAATTTTTGAATATTTGCTCCGTGAGAAATTCTACAATATTTTTTTCCATCTTTGCTTATGTAATTTTGATTAAATAAATCATAAAATATAGAATATATCTGATCTAAATCAGATAATATAATTATTTTTCCTTCTGCTACACTATTTTCTATATTAACTATCATTTCTGTTTGATAAGAGGAATTCATTCTATCGCCTTTAAAAGGGCTACCAATATATGTCACATAATTGATTTTTTTTGTATTAGAACTACAAGTATTCATTTCTTCAATTTCTTTTTTAATAATATCTATTAAAAATCCAAACATGGATTTTTCAGAAGCTAATAATAAGAATCTTGTATCTTTTGTAGATATAATATTATCTTTAATTAAGTCAATGGTTCTTATATCATCAAAATTAATATCTGTTATATATTTTTTTAGACTACTTTCTCCATTTATTTCTAAACCATTTAAATTTCTAGCAAGAGCCTTCTTTATCCATAAATCTTTTATATTTGGATCATCAGGCATATTATATTTCAACATTGCAGAAGAAAATATTTTAATTGAATTATAAAGATCTCTTCCTCCATGAAAATTACGAATAAAATCATCACTGTTTCCATTTTTTAAAGCTTCTTTATAATCAAAATATTTTTTTCCTAATGAATAATATTGTGATTCATACTTTTGATATATATCTCCATTATAACTATTAGCTATTGCTTCAACAGTTTTGCCAACATCAGGTAAAGAAATATCGGGTATTGCCAAAAATATAGCTCTGTTCATTTTGGCAGCATCTAATCTCCAGTTACTAATACCTATAAAAGATATTTGTTTTTTTTCTTCTGGATCTAAAGACATTTCCAATTTTGAATGTAATACTTTTAAACAATTAGTGGGACTTCTTTCTGATAAACCTAATTCATCAAAGACTAATAAAGATAAAACCTTTTTCTCATTTTGATTAGGATCAACTTTTTTTTCAGCTTCTTTAAATATATTCTCAATAGATTCAGGTGTATTTGATTCTGACCCTTGGAAACCTGTGCTACTTATAGTTGGATATTTTTTGAGAAAATTAGAATTACTAAATTCTCCTCGCATTATTCTAATAATTAATTGAACACTTAAGCTTTTTGAACAACCTGGTTTTCCTACAACTATTAAAGGAATTTGGGCATATATTGAAAAAAACATCAAAAATACATTTTCTTTCAATGAATTATTAAGTCCTATTCCTTTTTCATTTTTAACTTCCATTTCTTCTAAAAGAAAATCTTGTTCCTCTGATATTAAATATTTAAAAGCATTTTTTCTAAAAAATTGATTGATATTCCATTCATCAATTTTTAATTGTTCTGATAATTTTTTAATAAAAACATTTATATAGCTTATATAATTATCATTAAGACCAAGTTTGAAAATTTTAATATCATAAGTAATAAATAATGATAATACAAATGATTCTATTTTGCATTTCATATTTATATATTCTGGAATTTTCTCGTCTTTCTCCTTTAAGAATTCAATTTTATATTTATAATATTCGTTGAAGAATTTATATGTTCTTTTAAATCTTTGTAAATCTCTTAAAGAAACGGATGAAATTCCATTATGTTCTCTAATATAATTATGTGAAAAATGAATTGCTTCTATTGCAATTTTTTTTAAAATTGAACTCTCACTATTTTCATTTTCTCCTTCAGGAAATTCTTCACCTATTATACTTTCTATATATTTTATAACATCGTTGTCATCTAAACTTTTGAAATAGAAAACATAATTTAAAATGGAATTTGGTAGTGGATTAACTAAATATATCATTTGCTCTTCGATATTATTATCTTCCAATTTTAATCCTTCATCATTTTCATTTGCTTGCGTTTTTCTTAGTGGATTGCAGGCACCTATGAATCTTATTCTTTCATCTATTTTTTTTCCATTTAATGAATGATTCACAAATATCTCTTTCATTTTTGATAGTAAAGATGTTGTATTTATTTCATCGAAAAATATACAAACCATATCATTTTTTGATTTTTCTAAATTTTCTTCTGCTTTCATATCATTTTTTGATTTTTCTAAATTTTCTTCTGCTTTTTTAATCACTTTTATAATTTCATCTTCTTTTACACCTGAATGCATATTTTTAATAATAAAATTATTAGATTTATTTTCCTTATCTTTATTTAGCATCTTCATTAATTGCTTTATTAATTCTGTTTTTCCGCAACCAGTTTCACCCATTAAAATAACTGGAATATTTGCAAATATTCTGAATAATATTAAAATCATTTTTTTATAGTTATCTTCTGTTATTTTATAATTTCCTATCATTTTTTCAATTTCTTCTATTGATTCATCCAATGACATAACTTTTTTTAAATTTGTTAAAAAATATTTAATATCTTTTCCTTTAATTTCATCATCTGAAATATCTATTTCTAAATAACCATTTTTAGTTCTGAAAATCAAAGGAGCTTTGTATTGAATCTTTAAAGCTTCTTCTTCTTTAAAATCAAAAAATTCAAAAATATAATCTTTTTTTTCTTTTTCTGTTTTGTTCTTTTGAGAAAAATCTTCAATTCTTATTTTTTTATTATAAACTGATTTAGCAAAATAATTTGCAGCTGACTTAATTTTTCCACTGTATTTTATAAGCTCGTCTTTTTCTTTTGAATTTAAATAAATTATTGTATTCAAATAATTTTTTTTTTCTATATAAGTCATTATATTTTCTTTTTCTTGTTTATTTATTTCTTCTTCATTCCATAATAAATTTTGGAGTGAATCTTTATTAGGAATATCTAATGGTAATTGCTCATCTATTGAAATATTAATCTTTTTAAATAAATTTAATATAGGATAATCATCCAAAAATTTTTGAGGTCCATTAGGTATTTCGACATAAAAATTAATTTTTTTTGGTATATATAAAATATTATCATTTGCCTGATATAATTTAGTGATTAACATTGCAAACAAGAAATATTTCATTAAAGGAATATTTTTACTATAAAATAAATCCAAATGAATTGCAACATTGAATTTTCCTCTGATTTCATGTTTTAAAACTCTTTTTAATTTTTTAAATAATTCATCTTTAGTAATATCATCTCCTATTCCAAAATAATAATATTCCTCTCCATTTTTTTTAATATCCTTCTTAATTCTAAAAGATTTTCCTATTCCACTACAGGAAGAAGTATAAACTCTTACTGCATTATAAATTTCTTTTTCTGAAGTTTTATTACTATCTGTTGAAGTTCCCTTTCCTAAATCATATTCTAACTGATTCTCATTACCTTTTAAATACTCAGGTAAATCTTTCGCTTCTTGAAATTCAATTATTCCTCTAGAACTAACTGATTGGTTTTGAGTTACAAATATTATACATGGCTTTATATCTTTAATTTCTTTAATAATTTTTTCTGCTTGCATTTCCCTTTTTATTGTGTTTAATACGGATGTCATTTGATTTACATTTACAATAGAGAAGTCATCACTTATTGATATAACAAATAAAGTATTAAATCTGCATTTAATTGCTCTATACATAAATGAAAATATTTCTCCTATACTAGTTTCATTATTTGTTAATAAAATATTTTGAGCTATTGGAAATGTTCCTGTTAATTTTAGGAATATTTTAATTATAAATAAGTCCATATTTTCTTTTTTAACACTACATTTATATATACCATTTAAGTTGTCTTTGACTTTGATATTATTATATAATTTCTCTAAAGATGTTCCATTTATTTCGAAAAGATGTTTAATATAATTTGAAATTATGGTAAAATTTTCTTCTATTGAATCTCTGTAATATTTATATGCTTCAAATTGATTATTAAATTTAGAACCATAAAGTTGGACTTCGTCATTAGTTGAATCACCATTAGTAAAAAATCGAATATAAGAACTAATATCTTTATTTTCATGTGTTAATTTTTTATATAATCTGTATAACTGCTTATCATAAATCAATCTGAAATATTCATTTTCTTTGTAAAATTTTTTTTGATATTCAACTATTGTATTACAAAATTGCTTTAATTTTAAGATTAATAATTTATAACTAATAATTTGATTAACTAATTCATAAGTAATTTTATCATCTTTTGTTGAAACTATAATATCTATTAAAAACGGACAACCCTTATTTTCTAATTTAGTAAAAAATTTAATTATATTTTGTAGATGTGTTACATATTTCGCAAATATTTCTATTTTGGTCCTTTTTTCTATTAATTCTTCTTTTCTTTTTTCATTTATCTTATTGCCTTCAGGTAAATCTTCAAAATTTAAATTAATATTATCTTTTAGTTGTATTAATCCATCCAAATCTTGGGCAATAATATCTACTTTTTTATTATTTTCGTCATAAACTATAAATTCTCTTTTGAAAAATTCAATTTTAAATTTTGAATTGTTTAAAATAATTTTTATATTTTCATAAATATCTTTAGAACTATCAAAATTTGAATCTATAGATTTTATGCTTCCATAATGTTGGAAATAACTAGTAAAAGTAGATAATATTTTATTAATATTATCTTTTTTAATTTTATCCCTTATTTTATTTAATAAATCTTCATCTGTTTTTTCTGATATTAAATCATTAATAAAAGCAATACAACTTTGATATTCTAAAATATCAGTGAATTTTAAAGAATCTGTTGTTGGATTTAATCTATAGAGTAATGCAGCAGCTGAATCAACATCTTTTGTTTTGGCAAAAATAATTTCATTTTCTCTATTAAAAAATTTTCTTATTAATTCTATTGATGGGGAATCATCTTTACCTTCATTTATATATATTTCTTTTCCTTCTAAATAATCATTTATATTTACTAATTTTTCAAAATTAAAATTCTCTTTATTTTCGAATTCAGTTTGTTTTTCCTTTAATACCTTTGAAAAATCTGTTTCTTTCACTTCAAATAATTTAAAAAAATATAAGAGACATTTAATATCAGAATAATAAACATTCTTTTTTGTGAAAATTAAAATTTTTTTGGCTACTTTTTTTAAACCTTCATTATTATCTATTTTATAATATTCTTTTAATTTATCTAATTCATCTTCTATTTCACTGTCTTTCTTAAATTTATTTTGCCATTGAGCTAAAATGTCTGGATTTCCCTTTTCTATATCATCAAATATAACTTTGCATTGATCTAATAATTCCTTTGCTTTATCAAATTTTGCAATTTCATTTCCTTCCGTAAATTTTTTATAAATAATTTTAAAAAGTTTAATTTCTTTAATTGTTTTTATTAAATTTGCTTTTGTTTCATTTTTTGTAATAAAATTAATTATCTCTTCTTCTTTATTAAGCCATAAAAAAACTTTATTTTCTTTATTTGAATATTCATTATATATATTATTTATTTTATCAATCTCCTCTTTTAAAGTTTCTTTATAATATTTAGATAAAAAATCTGAAATTTGATAAGCCTTTTCTATATTCTTTTTTACATCTAGATATTTATTTTTTATTTTATTGAAATCTGATTCTGAGTCATATTTATTATCTTTTATTAATTTGAATAATTCAAATCTTTCAGAGAATATTTTTTCGATTTCTTCTTTTTCGTTGATTATTGTATCCATAAATTTAGATTTTGATTCATTGTATGTTGATAATTTATCATATATTGAATTTAGTACATCACTATTCTTATCTAAATAAATACTTTCTGGAATTAATTTATTTTTCATAAGCTTCATTAATAATTTTAAATTAAGTGAAGTTTTTAATTCTAGGAAATCTTCATAACTAATAGTGCATAAACTAAGATTATTAAAATAATCTTTTTTTTGTTCCTCATTAAGATTTTTAATTAAATCGATTAAAACATCTAGCTCCAAATTTTTAACTGATAAAACAGCTATTTTTTCTTTTACTCCTTCATCTTCTTTAAATGCTTCAAAAACTTTTAAATAAACTTTATTTTTTTGATCAAATCTAGGTAAAGTATTCTCCAAGAAATTTAGCTTCATTTGAGGAGTATATTCTAATATAATTCTTAATAAATTTATTAAAGATTCATCAGTCAATGCCTCATCAGGAAAAGTTGAATATCTTTTAATAAGAAGATTAATATATTCTTCTCGATTTTTTTCTTGATTTATTTTTATTAATTTTATTATAGTAATGAAATCTTCAATTCCAAGTACTTTTTTAATTATTACAATTAAATATTTAGTAAATTCATTCTCATAAACTTTTTCTAAATTTAATTTTTTGAAGTAATCAATATCTTGTTCATCTTTTAAATCCAAAATTTTTATAAGTCCAAAATCATCTGGATTTCTTTCGTAGAAACTAAATGTATAATATGGATCACTTTTTAATAAAAGTTCTAATTGATCTTTAACAGTAGTTATTTCGTCAAGTTTTTTTAATATAAGCTCATGAATTTTTAGGGCCAAAATATCTTTATAATCTGAATCATCTTTACCTAAATCTATATATGATAATAATAGGTTAAATAATTCGACTAATTTTTGGATCTTTTTTTCTTTTTCATTATTTATATAATAAATATGATAACTTTCCCAAAATTTTTTTTGAAAAAATACAAACTTTTTTTGTTTTTCTTTCTGAAATTTTATTATTTTTTCAATAAGTTCATAAGCTTCATCGTAAGAATTTAATTTTATAAATTCAATTTTTTTGATATTTTTAAAAATAATGTCTCTATTCTCATATAAAAATTTTAGTTGAATAATATCATTACTCCTGTAATTTAATGACTTAGGATATTTTCTATGGTTTAATGAATAATTCGCAAATTCTTCATAAATAATATCATCCTCGAATCGAATATCTTTTCCAAATTCATTACCATAATCAAGTAATATATCGAATATTAATTCTTTTTTATTGGAACCTTTTTCAACTAATTTTTTAAGTACTTCATCACAATTGTTTTTGTTTTTTTCATAACAAAGTAATAGAATAATTAATTTTTTTAGACGATGGTTCTCCAGAAAAGTATCTCCATATATATTTGATTCTATTACTTGAATTTTTCCTTCAATCTGTTTTTTGAATTCTTCATATTTTTTTACTATAATACTTTCTTTTAATTCATCTATTGTCAAACCAAGTAAATCTAAGTTATTATAAAATCTTTCTACTAATTCTAAAAACGTTGCGATATCTTGACTAGACCCAAATTTTTTAATATCATCTTCATTTTTCTTTTTTTCTCTTTCTTTTTGTAAAGCAATATTATTTTCTTTTAACTGTTGTTTCAAATTGTTTTTTTCATCAATTAACCGCCATTTCTCATTTTCAGTTTGATTTGAAACTCTTTTCATTCGTTCATATTTATTTTTTAAATTTTCGTTTTCTTCTTCTAATTCATTCACTTTTTGTTTCTTTTTATTAATCTCCGCTTTTTGATCACTTATTGTTGATTTAGCACTACTTAACTGACTACTTAACTGACTATTTAATCGATTTAATCGTTGTTCTGGTGTTTCTTCCGGATCTGGCTTTGAGTTATGGTTAGCCATCTTATTGTGAAATATTATTAAAAATTTTATTTATATTCTTTAAAAATAGTTAACTTAAAAAAATAATTAATTTAAAGTGAATAACTTTGTTATGGATTTTTGTCGAGAATCTTACCAAGTCTTTATGTTTTAAATACTTTGTAAAGAGTATGTTTAGGAGAATTAAAAGATAAGAACAATATATTAGATTTTTCTTGATTTTCAAATTCAGAAACAATAAATAATCTTAAAAAATTGGAAAAAATATATTTTAATTGAAAAATCAAAAATTAAATATATCATTTCAAACATTCCCAAATTAAAATCAATTGGATAATGAAATTTTTGCAAACCATTAAATTCAAATATTGAAATGAATACCAAGAATATATTTCACTCCAAATTGTCTCAATTGAAAATCACAAATTAAAATAAATTTTTTTCATATAGAATTATTCCAAATAAATTTCAGTATTGAAGATATTAATTAATCACTCATATATTGAAAACAATAATATATAATAAAATCGTATTATTCATTTTTTAAAGCGAATTCAAGATAATAAATGAATAATAAATTATATTTATCAAAGAAAAGAATAAAGATGAATATATAAAAAGTTTTTCAAAAACTTCTGAAGTTTTTAATTTAAATATAAAGAAAAATTTGGAAAAAATGTGCAAATATATAAGAAGAAGTAATTTAATTATTATTAATCCAATTGCTTCATTCTCGGTATATTTATAGAGGAGATAAAATACAATAATATATGATGAAAAAATTCATTTATTTTTAATGCTGATGTTACATATAAATGTTTTTGTAATTAATGAAATAATCTAATTATGAAAAAATTTAGTATATGATAAGATAAAAAATAAAAAATAGATTGGATTTATTTATACATTCATATTGCTCTTGTTTTATAAAGAAAAAGAAAAAATGAACATTATTA
>Ga0256407_10012466_pt1 | contig 11554 bp, 7 predicted proteins | sample RumenRJG_04DNA_FD_193489 | JGI IMG/M metagenome (GOLD analysis project Ga0256407, IMG submission 193489) | Bovine rumen microbial communities from Lethbridge, Alberta, Canada - RJG_04 | ecosystem: Host-associated > Mammals > Digestive system > Stomach > Rumen | place: Canada: Alberta | collected... | reverse complement strand
CCAGCAGCAGGCCTCCCAGACACCCTATGATAATATTTCTATTCACTTCCGTTTTACCACAAGCAACGTGATATCATCACTTTGTTCATCATCGCCAATAAAATCGGCAACTTCAGCCTTGACGGTTTCTACCACCTCCTGACTGCTCTTGCCAATCAGTCCGCTGAGTGTATTGCCAAAGCGCTTCATACCAAACACCTCTCTTGTAGGTTTCATGGCCTCAGGCACACCGTCGGTGTACATTACCAACGTATCGCCGTGATCCAGTTGTAAGGCGTTCTCTTTGAACTCGATGCCTTTCAGCGCACCCACAATGAGATTCTCCGACGTTGGCAGCTCCTCGACCGTGCCATTGGCACGCAACACGTATGGCGGATTATGTCCGCCGTTACAATAGGTCACAGAGCCTGTCTTTATGTTAAGGATGGCATAGAATATGGTCACAAACATATAATCCACTGAAGAAGATGCCAACAGTTGGTTTGCCTTCGTCATACACTCGCCCGCACTCTCATACTGCATACCTACCGAACGCATGATCGTGCGGCTCACAGCCATAAACAGTGCAGCAGGAATTCCTTTACCACAGACATCACCTATGACAAGGGCTACGTGATCATCGTCGATGCGGAAGAAGTCGTAAAAGTCGCCGCCGATGTCCTTTGCAGCCTCCATCGACGCATAAATGTCCAACTTATCGCTCTCTTCCGGAAAAGGCGGGAATACACAAGGCAGGATAAACTGCTGAATCTCGTTGGCAGCAGCCAAGTCTTTCTCCAAGCCCTTCAACTTCTTGTGCTCTTTCTGCGACTGGCGCACGAAGTCAATCTGCTTGATGGCCTTCTCGATGGTGCGGTCAAGATCGTCCATATCAATGGGCTTTGTGGCGAAGTCGAAAGCACCATCGTTCATGGCCTGGCGGATATTCTCCAAATCGCCGTAGGCACTCACCATGATGACACGCAGTACAGGGTTCTGCATTTCATTCACTTTGGCCAGCATCTCCAGGCCATCCATCTCGGGCATGTTGATATCACAGAGGATAATATCAATGTCAGGATGGTCATGCAAGATCTTTAATCCCTCTACACCGTTACGTGCAAAGAAGAATTCATATTCGCCGCCACGGATCTTCCTCCTGAAATACTGCTTCATCAGGAACTCAATCTGTTCCTCATCGTCAACACTTAGAAATTTAATTGCAGCCATAATGATATTAACAGACTCGTTTACTGACTATTGATTGATGCCATTCAGACGATTGATCCTTTCCTTCTTCTGATTATTCAGCCATTTCTGATGCGCATCCTCAATCTCCTTGAGTTTGTCGTTGTAGATCTTGTCGCGCTGCTCATAACTGCTTTTAGTCTGTTTGTCGCGGGCCTCCCTGACCTTCTTGACATCTTCGTCGCTCTCACCATCCAGGAGCGTGGCTAACTTCGCGTCATACTTGGCGGAGACGGCCTCCATCTGGGCCTTATTCTCCTCATAGAGCCCATTCACACCGTTTTTCAACACATCGTAGCGGTTGTCATCCACTTCTGGCATCGTCACTTGGATATAATTGACATCCTGCATGTCAGGCTTGCTTTCATCTTCGGAAATATCTACCTGCATCGTCTTCAACTCCTGCTTGAACTCGGGATGATCCATAAAAATGGCCTTTGCCAATGCGGGAATATCGCCGTCGTAGTTAGGGTATATCTGGAAAGTGTAGTCATCTTCCTTTCCTATTTGTGCACACTTTTCCAGTTTCTGGGACTCGCCCTCTATCATGGCCTCTACCGACAACAACGACACTGGTTCTGCCTTGACGCACAGGTTCATCAGGCGATAGGAAAATTGGGCATTCAGCGTGTTCAGCGCATCGCCCAACATATCAAACTCTTTGATGATTTCTCTTTTCATAATTCACAACTTTAGTTTGTTACTCTTTTGGTGCATCCTCTGTCTTCAGTTTCGTACTCAGTTTGCCGCCGCCACCACCGGCGCCGCCACCCATGCCGTCCTTGATGTTTGGCGACTTGAAGGCACTCTTGACTTCAACGCTGTCACCGACAACCTTCGGGGCTTTGAGCTCGTCCTTCACCTCGGTCTTACCGTTGATGGTGGTTTCACCATAGACCTGTGTCTTGTCACCACCCACAGCGGCATTGCCACCGTCGAGCTGAACAGCAGCCTTGCCGTCGCCTTGCTGCATCTCCAGTGTCTTGTCGGCAAAGGCACCGATCTCCTCTGAAACCGTCTGAACTTTCTTGCTCTTGATATCCTTCGACTTCGAGCCGACATACATCTTCTCACTGACGAGCGTCATCGTGCTACCAGCAGCAAGCTTGGAGTCGGTGAGTTTTTCCTTATCGACATCCATCGACTTCACGTTCACAGCCTTGGCATTGAGGTTGATGCTGCCCGTAGCCTTGCCCTCGGCATCAGCTGCGATAACTGTTGTCTTCTCGGTGCGGATACCCAGTTTACTATCCTTCGTCAACGCCTTAGTCGTCAACTTACCGTCTTTCACCTCATAGTCAAGGCTCTCAACGGTAACACCCTTCGAGCGGATGATCACATCGCCCTCTCCCAGGTATTCACCCTTGGTGAGCTTGCCCTTCTCGTCGCGCTCAATCCCCTTCGGATTGGCGGTAGATACCTCAACAGTCTTGGCACTCATGGTGATCTTACCTTCCTTGGTAAGTTCTTTCTCCCAGAGCTTACCTTTGTCGTTCATCTTATAGTCGATAGCCTCGAGGCTGATATCCTTCGACTGAATCTTCACCTGACCTTCCATAGGCCACTCTTTGCCCTTATCCTTCGGATTCACCGTGTTGAGGCTGATGTCCTGTGCACTAACGGAGAAGAAGCCGTCCTTGACGAGGGCGCCCTCATCGTCGTGCATACTCATTCCCATGCGCGGGGTCCTGACGCTGATACCGGCAACATCGTTCGTATGCAGATTGCCGTCGCCGTCGGCTGTCGCCACACTGATGGATTCAGCCACGACAGACATCGAGGCCCCTGTGCTCTTCTTCTTGAAGTCGTCGCCGGTCTTGATGGCACCCTTCTCCTTCTCGAGCGCCTTCTTGCGGCGGTTTACCTCAGCCAGCTCCGACACGAGCTCGATAAAGGTTTGGGTGGAGCGATAGACCGACGGCAGCAAGGCCTCCATCTGCTCATGAACTTCGCTGATGTCAGTGAGGTTGGTAAAGGTGCTGTAATCCTTCTCACCGTTCAGCTTTTCCTCCTTCTTTACCAGCTTGATCATATTCTTCAGGACATCATCTACCGCTTTCTTCTGGGTTTCAACGCTTTTCTTCAAGTTTTTGCTCTGAGTATCCAGTTCCTTGATGGTATCCTCAATCTGCTTTTTGCGCAGCTCGGCAGAGACGGCTGCCTCGATGTTGAACCGCTTGTCGGCATGCAGGCTGATACCGCCTCGACCGGCATGCGCAGGTGTCTGCGAGAACTCGTCCTTGGCATCGCTGCTGTGGAGAACGATGTCGCAAGCCTGGGATACGATCTCCGACGTGTTACAGACCACGTTCTCACGCCCGTCGATGCCTGGATTCACGGCTTTCTGATGGATGATGGGTGCACGGCTCTGGATACGACCAGCTTCTCCGACGCCCTCTAAGGACACATCGCTGCCCTTGATAATGACAGTACCCATCTCACCACCGTTCAGAGCACCACTCTTATCCACGTTACCAATCACAATCTCAGGGGCAGAAATCACAATACGCTGCTCGTTGCGATAATAAGCACCCCGGTCCAGACGATTGAAGATATCCGTCTTGATCTGCTGCACCTCAGCCTTCTGCTGGTGCATCTCTTCGACGCCCTTATCTACACATTGCTGGAATTTATCCAGTAGGGTTTTCCATTCTTCAAATATATATGCCATGATCCTTTTTCTTTAAATAGATGTTAACTCATTCTTGATCTTATTCATAAACTTAGCTACAGCCTTACCTGCTTCATCATTATCAGAAGCCGCAAGTTGCTCAATGGGCTTGTAAGATTCAACTATCGTAATGTCAAAATATTCGTCTTTAGGATCAACACTAAACGTGTTTTTGTTTACAGCTAAAAGGATTCCACCAGGATTACCATCAGCCCAGGCAGTCATCTCCTGATACGACTTCTTGAAATTCACAGCGTCCTTAATATCCGTGAATTGCTTTGAGAAGGCATCCTTGATGGTCTGGCCAAAAAGTTTTGATTCCTTTTCAAGCTTAGGCGCCGTAGTGAGGCTATTGACATAATTATTCCATTTATTTGTATCTTTTATTGGAGGTTTAGGCGCCTCAGGTGCATCTTTTGCCCGATTCTGATCCAATTTAAGCGCCTGCAACAAATACAAACAGACTGCTCTACGATATTCTTTCTTACAATTCTCATCCATGGCGTCAAGTTTAACACTCAATTCTTTCATTTCATTTGACGGAACAAAGTATGAATTATCCTTTGCTTTGTTGATGGCCTCATGCATCAACGTCTTGGCATCCTTAGGCAGTGAGGCCCATCGGAAGAAACCAAACATTTTATCAACCTCTTTCTGTTCCATCTTCGCTTGAAAGCTCAAGACTTTTATAATTGCCTCTCTAAGATCCTTGGCACTATTCACAACGGCAGTCCTTGCTTTCTTCCTTCCACTAATAATATATGGATCTTTCAAAGATGGGTGGCGGCTACGATAGTCGTCTGAGATAAGATTCTCTCCCTCAATCTTAACATTATCTTGGAAATCAAGATTAGCGGCATCAATCTTAACTTTGCTGTCGGTATTCCAGAAATCTTTTTCCAAGTCTGCGTATGTTTTGCAAGCCTTTTTCAGATCGTTTGAATAATCCTTCAGTTCGGCAATCGATTTAACAAACGCCACTTTCTTATCACAACAATCATTATAGAGCTTGAGATACTTAGCACTGATGGATTCGATGATTGGATCAGTCATCCTAAACAACTCCACAACACTATCGCTTAGGCCACTAATGCCTTTAAACTTCTTCTTTTCCGCTGCTTCAAACAATTTATCCTTCTTGTCCTTATTAAAGGCAAGCTTGGGATACTCACAATTACTCTCGCCACCCTCCAGTTTCAAGTAGCGATGCGATTTGACGGTCAGCGCACCCTCTACCGGACGCATCACAACCTCTACGATTGACCTGACGATAGACAAATCGAGTAATTTGGTTTTTTCAGCCAACTTATTGGCAATGGCAGCGGTCACAGTCAGTCCAAATGAGGCAGCAGATAAGTCGCCGAACTTCTTGTCGTTGAACAGTTTCCAGCCGATGTTCGTACCCGACTCAAGTTTCAGGTTGTTACCCGCCTCGATCGTGACATTCTTACCCTTGATCTTCACATCGCCGTTGGGGGCTGAAATCGTAATACCTGTGAAGGCATTCAGTTTTACATCACCCCAAGGCGAACTGATCGTGACGTTACGTTTATCAGTTGAGCCGCTAATCTTATAGATACCATAATAGTCGCTCAGCGAGAAGCCGCCTTCGAAATATTTGTTTCCGCTAAATGCGCTCTTGTCTGAAAATAACTTACCGGCGATCGGTGCAGGAACAAAATTGAAAAATGTTTCAGCAATAGGCGACAAGGCAGAAGTCACGAACTTAGCCAATCCACCACCAGTGCCGTCGGTCAGTCGCATGTGGTGACCTCCCGGTGTGTCGAAATCCACATTGAGATTCTGATCATAGGCCACTTTGGTCTGTAGGGCACCCATCACATACGGGCGCTCGACGTTGCCGTCGATGAATCCCACCATCACTTCGTCTCCCTCATTATGCTTGCCAGTCGTCGTCTTACCATCGCCTTTAGCTGCGAAAAGTATCCAAGGCGTTGCATCTTTTTTATCCGCATTTCCCTGCCAAGGGAACACCACTCTCACACGGTGCGTAAACGTGGGATCGGCAGCATCTTTGATCTTGGCCAACTGCGGGCCGGAATACCTGACGTGACCAGATGGGAGCATGGCAGGATAGAAGTCATAGATTGTTTTACCGTCAACTTCTGATACATGTGCTCCACTGGCCTTTACCTTGAACGTTAATACGTTGTCGCTGTAAGATGCTGTGATATTCACCACGATAAACCGCTCGCCATGCACTTCGATGATATCACCCAGTTTGAGCCCAGGCCAAATGGTGTCGAAGTCGATAAAGATCATGTTATTACCTGCTTCCTGCTCAAGTTCGAGAATCTTACTATACCGGTTTGCATTGTAAATGTCATTCTTGTCGGCATATTTGGAAGTGATTTCGGTGAACTCGTTGAAACCATCCTTACTCTCCGTCTCATCATCATATAAAGTGAACGTGTATGTACCATACTGTTCGGACGTGCCAATCTTGTCTTTTTCAGTGTCTTTTTCAGGGAAGTACTTTTTATTCACATTATCATTCAACAGTTTGGTACTTGACATCGCCTGCAATAGACTCACACCATCATCGACCAGCGTGTTGATACCCCAGGATATGACATTCTGGTCGGTATTGAAGAACGAGGAAATCTTACTCATGACGTACTTGTCGCCATAGCCATTAAACTTTCCCAACTCACCACGGACAAAAAGAGGTGACTTTGGCACCGGCTCATCATAGATATTCTTGTCGTAAACCGCCTCCGCCTCGTAGTTGCCATCTTTAATGTTTCCCAGCAGGTCTAAACTCGCATCTTCACAGGAATATGCGATCTTATAGAATTTCTGGACAGTCTTGACTTCACTATCTGCATCATATCCTATCTGCAAATTGCCATCCTCATAATACATAAATTCGCCCCAGCGGTTGGTGGTGCGGGCCAGCATGTCGTAGAAACTCTCGTTATACTGTACCAGATAAGGGAAGATATGTTCCTTCTCTGCTTTATCGGCATTTAGGTATACCAACTGATGCACGGTTTTGATTCTGTCCTCCGTCTTGAAATCCATACTCTTGCCTTTATTGTAAGGCAGTAGGTACTTAGGCAGTTCCTTTGACAGAATGTCGCCCAAAAGTTTCTTGCCGACAAATGAGCGGCTGGTCTGTTTCAGTGTCAGCAACTTGTCGAGACTAAAGATATGTAGCCTCATGACCATGCCGTCGGGCTTATATTCAGGAATCACCTCATGCACATAGTAATCATCTCCAATCACATCATCATCGCCTCGGAGCGTTACCTTACAAAACCTGAACATTTCTACGATATCGGTCCTCTTGATAGGCGCCCATTTCGTCCCTTCTGTCTTGTTGATACTGATATCAGCGACAATCTTGGTCGGCTGATACATCTGCTTATTCATGCTTAATTTCACAAGTGAGTAAAGATAGCTACCAACTTGTGCGGAGTCTGTTCCCGTCACCAGAGACATGTCATCTGCTTTAACAGCCTCTATGTCTGCAAGAAAAGCATGAATTGTCAACTTGATTACTGCCATAATTATTTCATTTTAGATTTTTACTCATCTTCATCTTGTCCCAACTTCATCTGATAAACCACCACATCGTTATGAGCGGCAAAGTTATCAAGTTGCTTCTGTCGGGCTTCGATATATTCTTTCTGCCATTGATTCTCTTCGGCTTCGTCATTTTCCGCCTGATCGGTCTTGCTCTTGTCTTCCACAAAACTGAAGAAATTAACAAGACCTGTTATCTTGAAGGTATTTTGAATCTCTTCGGCACAATTCACAAACACAATCTTTGGTTGTTTGCCTATTTCCTGTGTGGCGAAGATGATAACGCGGATACCGCTACTGGAGAGAAACACTAAATCGGTGGCATCAAACACAATCTTACTGATGTCCTGCCCCCGATACGCTTCAAACATTTCCCGCAAGGCTGCGGAATTGGCGATGGACAGTTCAAAACCCAAGTAAACATGTAGCGTTGTCCCCTCCTTCTTAAATACGAATTCATTTCCCTCCATATTGTAATCTATTTTACATAAGATTTGGTACTTGCACTTAATGCCTTAGTTCTTCAATTTTGAAATGAGAAGCTCGCTATTAGCGGGCTTCTCATTGTTTAGTAGCGTTGAATTACTTCTGCTCTTCCGACTTCTTGGCTGCAGCCTTCTTCGGAGCAGCTTTCTTCTTACCCGCAGGCTTCTTCTCTGCAGGTTCCAGTTTCTCAAGACGAGACTTCAGACGACTGATCTCCCTGTCCTTCATCTCGATCTCATCACCTTGGTTCTTAATAGTAGTCAACAGACCCTCCAGCTCATCGTTGTCGATGTCAAGCGGATAGAGGGCGTTCACTCTGTTGATGAAATCACCAAGAATATTCATATAGTTGGTGAAGGCATCAAACGGACCGCTGTAGATACCACGATCCAGTCCTACATTAGAGGGCTTGGTGGTCATGAAACGGAAGTTGTTGGAAGCCTGGAGATAATCCCAGTCCTGATTGATACGCGGATCATTGGCGATGCGCAGACGGTCAGCCACACTGTAAAGTTTGTTGAAGGCCTCACGCTGCATGGCGTTACCCAGCCAGCAGCTGACATCGCGCTCCTCGTCCACCCATGACAGGGTATCGGGCACGTCGATCTGCCCCACACTCTTACAAGCCTTACAAATCTCCGTCGGTGTCATGAAGTTGATACCCTTCTCCTTGGCACAGGCAGGCAGTGCCTTGATGAAGTCAAGGATATTACTGCTCAACGGCTGGGCGATGCCCAGGGCAGAGAGCTCCATGAAGATATTGATGATCTGCTCCTCTTCTGGCAGACGGGCAATACGATCGATATAGGCATCAGCAAACAGGGGATAGCCGTCCCACTCTGAGTTGTTGAAGCGCAGTGAGATATCATCCGACAGCTCCACGTCACGAAGCAAGAGCTTCAGGTTCGGCGCGATGTTACAGTTATACACATAGTGCGGACTCTTCCAGCCGAGCACGTGCTTGGCACCCTCAGTGAGCATACCCTTGAAGCCCATGGCTGCTGCCTGAGCACCGATGTCATCACTGTAGATAAGAGAAGAGTTACGCAGTACGGTAGGCTTCTTGCCGAAGAGCTCCTCAATCTTAGCGGCCTGCTTCTTCACATCGAGCGCAAAGGTCTCCTCATTGGCCAAGGATGACAGACCGTGACTGTAAGGCTCTGCGAGGAACTCCACACAACCGGTCTCGTTCATCTTCTGCAGTTTCTCAATCACCTGAGGTGCATGATACTCGAGCTGCTCGATACCCGTACCCGACAGTGAGAAGGCCACTTTGAAGTACTTGCCGTTCTCGTTGATCATGTCGTGGAGTGTATTCAGCGCAGGCATATAGCTACGCTCAGCAATATCGGTGATGCTACGCTCGTTCTCATAGTCATCATAGTAATAATGATCGGTACCGATATCAAAGAAACGGTAACGCTTCAGATGAATAATCTGATGTATCTCGAAATATAAACAAATTGTTTTCATAATTGTTTAATGTTTAATGTTTAACGTATAATATTATTCCTCCCATCCCAAAGTTCTTCTGTAGAGTGTGCGGATCCAGCGTCCTACCTTCTCCCATGTAATCTGATCCACCTCGTGCTTGCCCTCATCCTTCAGATACTGGAAGAGCGACTCGTTGTGGCAGATCGAATAGATGGCATCAGCCAAGGCGTGGATATCCCAATAGTCAACCTTGATACAGTTGTCGAGAATCTCAGCACAGCCCGACTGCTTCGAGATGATCGAAGGCGTACCGCACTGCATAGCCTCCAACGGAGAGATACCGAACGGCTCACTCACAGAAGGCATCACATATACATCAGATGCTTTCAGGCACTCATAGACCTGCTTACCGCGCATGAAGCCCGGGAAGTGGAAACGGTCGGCAATGCCGCGCTCTGCTGCCAGGTGGATCATCGCATCCATCATATCGCCGGAACCTGCCATGCAGAAACGGACGTTACGGGTACGATGCAGCACCATCGTGGCGGCCTCAACGAAGTACTCCGGACCCTTCTGCATCGTGATACGGCCCAGGAAGGTCACCACCTTCTCCTTACCAGTATGATCTGGACGAGGAATGGCCTGATACTCATCGGGCAACGGGTAAACGGCATTATGAACGGTGTAACACTTACGCGGATCCTGATGATACTGGTTGATGACCGTCTGGCGCGTCAGTTCTGACACACACATGATACAGTCGGCCCAGTCCATACCATTCTTCTCAATGGAATAAACCGTTGGGTTCACCTTGCCACGAGAGCGGTCGAAATCAGTAGCATGAACGTGGATACACAGGGGCTTGCCACTCACCTGCTTGGCATGGATACCGGCAGGGAAGGTCAGCCAGTCGTGGGCATGAATGATATCAAACTCCTCAGTGCGGGCCACCTGACCTGCGATGATCGAGTAGTTGTTGATTTCCTCATGCAAGTTACCTGGATAACCGCCGGCAAACTCCATCGCGCCAAGGTCATTGACGTTCATATAGTTGAAGTCGGCATAGATATGCTCACGCAGCTTGAAATAATAGTCAGGATCCATAATGTTACCCACGCGCTGCTTCACGTAGTCGTAATCGACATCACGATAAGCAATGGGCACAGCGTTCATGGCCACGATACGACAGGCATGCTGACTCTCATCACCAAACGGATGAGGCAGGCAGAGCACCGTCTCAATGTCGCCCTGAGCCTTCAGACCCTCAGAAATACCATAGTTAGCAGTAGCGAGTCCACCAAATACGTGAGGAGGATACTCCCATCCAAACATTAATACTTTCATAGTCGTTCCTCCTTATTTTTGATATGAATACTTATCGATCAGCTTGAGCGTGCGCAGAATCTCTGCCACGTTCATGGCAAACGACATGGCACCACGTCCGTGGAACGGCGGGTTACCATCGAACAACTCACTGATTGTTCCGATAGCATGATAGTCCATCTCATCCTCATAGCCCACGAGCTGACGCTCGATGAAGCTCAGACGGCTACGCTTGTAAAGCTTCAGACAGGCCTCCATATAGAAACCACCGAGCCAAGGCCAGGCAGTGCCCTGATGGTAGGCGTAGTCACGCTGGGTCTGCGGACCGACATACATCGGGTTGTAACCACCACTCTTCGGAGAGAGCGAGCGCAATCCCTTGGGTGTCAACAGCTCACGGGTGCAGACATCCACCACACTCTTCATCTGCTCCTGACTCAGCGGAGAGTAGTCGAGGGCCACAGCAAAGATCATGTTAGGACGGACGCTCCAGTCCATCATATTGCCATCCACATAGTCGAGCAGATAGCCATACTCATTGACGAAGGTATCCACAAACGATGCCTTGGTCTTCTGAGCGATTGCCTCCAGTTGTTCTGCACCCTTGGTGTCACCCTTCTCTGCTGCCAGTGAGGCGCAGAACTTCAGGGCATTGTACCACAGGGCATTGAACTCTACGATATAACCTGAACGCGGCACCACCGGACGACCGTTAGCAGTAGAATTCATCCAAGTGACGGCACGGTCACGGCCATTCGAATAGAGCAGGCCGTTGTCGTCAAGACGAAGGTTCGGGTGACCGCCATCAAGGATAAACTTCACGATATCCTGCAGCAGCTTGCCATACTTCTTGAAGCCGTCTTC
>Ga0256407_10012464_pt1 | contig 11555 bp, 12 predicted proteins | sample RumenRJG_04DNA_FD_193489 | JGI IMG/M metagenome (GOLD analysis project Ga0256407, IMG submission 193489) | Bovine rumen microbial communities from Lethbridge, Alberta, Canada - RJG_04 | ecosystem: Host-associated > Mammals > Digestive system > Stomach > Rumen | place: Canada: Alberta... | reverse complement strand
GAGAATAACCCTCATAACAAGATTAACAACATACCAATAGTTGTACTGACATAAAACCCTCAAAAAAAAACAATGAGTTCATATAACAAAATTTAACAGACAATTGCTTGTCGCACTAAAAAAAAGAAAGAAAAGAGATGAAATAATCTCTTTTATCCAACTATAGTTATTTTATTACTTATTACAGCGTATTCATATTCAGAAGAGATAATATATTCTCCAGGAGGTAAATTAATACTTAATCTCACAATACCCTTGGAATCTGTATAACGATGGTAAAATACACCATTAATGTTAAATCCTACTTTTTGGTCTGCATAAGGGTTACCTTGACCGTCAACTAATTTTGCTTCAAACGGATCATCCGTACCGTATTGTTTAATTAAATCATCTGCCGTTAACACAGGTAATACTTTAATGTTATTTGAGACCTTAGATTCCTTGTATTCAGCAGTTATGATGTAATCGTCAGGAGGTAAATTAATATTTAATGTAGCTATTCCATTTTTATCTGTTTTTCTTTCATAGAACACTCCATTAATATTGAATTCAACACTTTCTCCGGCACCGACAACATTCCCTTCATCATCAAGAACTTTTACACTATATTGAGTTCCATTTCTGAAGTATTTAGTAATGTCTTTGTTTTCGATTATTCTTGAAAGGACTTTAATTACATTTGAAGCCTGTTCTGAAGTATTAGGGTTAATTGCCGTAATAATATATTCACCAGGAATCAAGTTGATGTTTAATCTTGCTAAACCTTTATTTCCAGTGATTGTACGGTTATAAAATACTCCATTGATATTGAATGTAACTGTTGTTCCATTTTTGAGGTAGTTACCTTCACTGTCAACAAATGTAGCATAGTATTGTGTTCCATTTCTGTAAATTTTAGTGATGTCAGTTCCGTTAACTGTAGGCAATACAGTAACAGTTGAATTAACTGTAATATCATCGACTTTAACGGTTACATTATAATTACCACTTGATAATACTAAAGCAATAGATGCAGTACCGTTTTCATCTGTTGTTTTTGTGTATGTTTGTCCGTTAATTGAAATATCAACAGTAGCATTGGCAATTGGTTCACCTGATTGAGCCACATTTACAACAAATCTCTCTGGTCCATGATAATATTTGGTTACATCCGGTGCTTCAACGGTTATCTTATCATTTACAGTTAGTGTACAGAATGTCAATGCATATTCATAATTTTCATCACCTGAATATTCAATAATAACCCTATAATCGCCAGCTTCTAAAGGTGGAATTATAAGGGTTGCTTTTCCATCTTTAACAGCAGCCATATAGACCTCATCACCAATAAATGCAGATACTACCCCAGTAGCATCTTCAGGAAATACTACTTCAATTTCTGCATATTGACCGAAATCCACTTCAATGTCACTGACATTCATATTAGGTTCTTTTTTAGGAATATAATTGATTATAGAATATTCATATGTACAGTTAGACAATAATCCAAGCATTGTTGTATTGACTAAGTAACTATCATATAATATTCCTAAATCATAATAATTGGAGAGATAATTTCTTTCATTATAGAATGTATCTATTGAGTAATTATTTAAATAGAACGTTCCGTATTCACTTACAATATAATTTTTATTGTCATCAATACATGTTGCGTATAACCATACCAGGGAATCAGTTGTATTAATTGTTTGATTAAATAAAGTAGTCATTGTTGTTGGAGATGTTATCTCTCCATTATTGAATATAACATTTATTAATGAGTTATTTTCAAGAGCCAATACTCCCTCATTATAGACAAAGTAATCTCCAGATGAAAATGAATCCAATTCCATGTTATTGGATAATGTTACTGCAGCATCTTCACATATGTTAATGTGACCTTCTCCTTCAAATGAGGAGTTAATTACACTGGCAGTGATTTTTCCTTTAAATAGAATATCTCCATCAGACCCATTGTTGTTGATGAATCTTGAATTTTGTATTGTTACATTATCACCATCATTGAGATAAATTGCTTTAGCTGAATCTGCATTATTGCCGCTGAACAATGAATCATCTATTAAAAAGTCTTTTGCATAATTATGAATATATATGGCTCCGCCTCGTGTACTTGCAGTGTTGTTTATAAATTCACAACATTTAATGGCCAGTTCAAATGCACTGCCTTCAACAAATATTGCTCCTCCACCATATTCTTCATTTGCAGTGGTAATTGTGTTTTCTTTAAACAGACAATTTTCTATTAAAGATTTTTCTATTTTTTTCTCCACATAGATTGCTCCGCCAGCACGTACAACATTTCCACTGAAGTTACAATCTGCAATGTATAAGTTAGTTATATTATTAATGAAGTATAATGCTCCTCCAGCTATAACTTCTTTGCTGGATTCATTGAATGATGCGAAAACAGATTTAGTAATATTGAGGTTTTCACTGTTCTTATTCACTGCAAGAGCAGTGCCGTATCTTCCATAATTGTTTATGAATTCGCATTCATAGATTGTATTGTTAATATCATTTCCCATGAAGTTAATGGTTCCTCCGTGAGTTGAGCCTGAATTCAAAATAAACATTGTTCCATTAAATATGTTGTTTGTGGAATTGTCTTCTACTGCAATTGCTCCACCACCATAGAGAGTGTTATTGGTAAATGCAGAGTTATTAATGAATGAATTAGAGTAAAATTTGCTTTGTTCCATATTGTCTTCCACAAAAATTGCTCCTCCAGCACGTGCACTGTTATTTTCGAATAATGAATCCACTATATTAGCATTTGTGAGGTTTCCTATTACATATATTGCTCCCCCACCAACAATATCATCCTCAGCTCCAATGTGATTTGTGAAACTGGACTCTGAAATAACAAGATAATCAGTGTTTCCAAGAGCAACTGCACCACCGTATGGAGCATAATTTGAATCAAATTTGGACTTGTCTATTACTGTATAAGTATTGTTTCCTTGAAGTTTAATAGCACCACCATGAATTGTCGCAGAATTATTTATAAAATTACATTCAGTTAGAATCAACACATTTGAATTTCCTTCAACGGCAATCGCTCCACCGCCATACTTTGTATTGTTAGTAGTAGCTTTGTTGCCAATGAAATTAGATCCATTAATATCTGCAGTATTTAAGTCACCTTCCACATATATTGCTCCACCAGCACGTGCAGAAAGTCCATAAAAACTAGAACCATCAATAACTAAACTATATGTATCATTAATGAAGTATAATGCACCGCCGCCAATAATTTCTAACGGATATTCATCATCATTGATTCCAAATAAACAATCTGTAAGGTTAAGACAAATACTATCGTTAGCCACTGCAATTGCACCACCGTATGGAGCATAGTTATTATAAAAGATACATCCATCAAAAGTATTATATTCATCATTTCCCATGAATTTTATTGCACCACCATGAGTCTGAGCAATATTTGATACAAAAGTAACTGAATCAAAAAAGTTGTTTGTTGCATCTTCTTCCACAGCAATCGCTCCACCACCATAGAAAGTGTTATTGGAAGATGCAGAGTTATTAATGAAATAAGTATCATAAATTTGGACTTGATTCATATTGTTTTCAACGTATATTGCTCCTCCAGCACGTGCACTGTTATTTTCGAATAATGAATCCACTATATTAGCATTTGTGAGGTTTCCTATTACATATATTGCTCCCCCACCAACAATATCATCCTCAGCTCCAATGTGATTTGTGAAACTGGACTCTGAAATAACAAGATAATCAGTGTTTCCAAGAGCAACTGCACCACCGTATGGAGCATAGTTATTATAAAAGATACATCCATCAAAAGTATTTAATTCATCATTAGCCATGAATTTGATAGCTCCACCATGAGTTTTAGCAGTGTTATTAATAAAATCACTGTTAAATATGAGGATTGAACTAGCATTTCCTTCAACGGCAATCGCTCCACCACCATAATCCAGATTATCAGTAAATGCTTTGTTATTAGTAAATTTTGTATTATGGATTAGAGATGTGTCAAAGCTACCTTCAACATATATTGCTCCACCAGTACGTGCAGTAATATTATCAAATTCACAATTATCAATACTGATTAAAACCGCATCCCCAACGAAGTAGATTGCTCCACCACCAGTTATGTCTTTTTCACGTGGCTTATTTACTCTAAAAGTAGATGAATTAAAGGTCACATTAGTGGTATTTCCATCAAATACAATACTTCCACCATATCCTAAAGGAGCATAGTTATTTTCAAATGTATCGTTTTCAAATAATAATCCTGATACATCATTATTGAAGCTGATTGCTCCACCACCATGTCCATCATTTGGCACTATATTATTGGAAAATACTGAATTTGAAATAGTAATATTTTCAATTGACTTATTAAATAAAATAGCTGAACCCTCTGGTGATATAGCATTTTTAAATACAATATTGTTTAATGTAATGTTATTCGTAGCATCTATAAAAAATATTCTAGCCTTATTCGCCCCATCTATAGTAAAACCATTTCCCTCAATAGTTAAACTTTTATTAATCATTATTCCCTTTGCCTCAAAGGTATCATCATAAGTATAATTATTAAAAAATTCTATTGTAGATCCTTCACTGGCATTATTTATTTTTTTCTGTAACTCATCAAAAGTGCCTGAATCGACACCATTAGATAATTTATACTCATTTGATACAGATAATACGTCTGTATCTGCATCTGTTTGTTCTATATCACTAGCAGAAACAACGGCTATAGATATAATGAATAATATTAAACAGAATGCAATAAAATATTTTTTTTGCATAAAATTAACATCCCTTTAGTTATAAATCAATATATGACAAATTGTCATATGGTGTTTATTTTTTTCACAAAATATATAAATTTTTCTAGAGTATTACCCTAGAAATAAAAAAAAAAGCATTATTCTTTGAAAACTCTCTCAATCAGATGATCTTCTGTTTTATAGAAATCCAATTGCAATTTTGTCTGAAGATATTGGGGTGCATTCAATAATTCCATCATTGATTTCCAAGGCCCATATACTTTTTTAGCACCTTCAGCGATACATTTTTCCAGTGTTAATGGCAAATTTTCCATAACTGACTCTGGAAGTATAACTGTAGATTCATCAAAACATTTATTATTTTTAACCAATTCATTTGCTACAAGTTCTGCCAAATAATAATCTCTTGCTTTATATGAACCGTCAAAATTATCTATGATTACTTCATTATTTACAATAGAAATTTTGTATGGATTGAAATCTTCCATAAAATAGACTTCACCAACATCTAAAGAATCATCAAAATGAGGATTTTCAACTTCAATAATCACATCAATTTCCTCTTCTTCATCATCAAAATCATCATACCCCAAAGTAGAAAAATCAAACGGATTTTCAGGGAAAGGCTTTAATTGATTTTCCGCAATATTTTTTGGAGCTATATCTTCCTCACCAGCAATTTTTTTTAAAAGACGAATGATTTCTTCATTTTGAGCTTCAATATTTTTATTAATCTTAATTAATTCTGATAAATCTGACATGATTATAAGTATCTCTTTTATTATATAATAAATTTAAACTAAAAAATGGATTTTGCTTTTATCAATATCATCTAAAGTATGTGGCTTAACTTCACCATCAGGAATACCCAAAGCCAAAATGCCGACAATTCTAAAGTAATCATCAATCTTAACAATGTCCCTGACTAATTTTTCTGAATCCTCGCCGTCGGCTGACTGTCTTAAATGAATTTGAATCCAGCAGCTTCCAACTCCAATATCTGAAGCTTTTAAGTGCATGAATGATAATGCAATTGATGAGTCTTCAATCCAAGTATCAGACACTGATTCATTGGCTATTACAACTATGGCTTTATTTACATCTGCTAAAAAAGCAGCACCATGTTCTTTGACTTTAGATAACTCTTCTAAAATATCCTTATTTGTTACTATTAAAAAGTTACAAGGCTTTCTATTCCTGCTTGTCGGAGCTAGAAGACCTGCCTGTAAAATCTTATTCAACTGATCTTTTGTAAGTTCTTCATCCGTGAATTTACGGACACTTCTCCTTTTCAATAAAACATCATCAAATTCCATTCAATCATCCTCTGAAAAATCTTTTTCCAAAAGTATTGTAACCGGTCCATTATTTAAAAGGGAAACTTCCATATACGCTCCAAACTCTCCGGTTTCTACAGGAATTTCTTCACCACATTTCTCAACAAAATAATCAAAAAGGTTGCTTGCATCATCCGGATTTAATGCTTTGTGAAAGGAAGGTCTGTTCTTTTTTACTTTACCATATAATGTAAACTGAGGAACAAGCAATAATTTACCTGATATATCCTTAACTGATTTATTCATACGACCGTTTTCATCAGCAAAAATCCTAAGTTTTATTAATTTTCGGGCTAGAAAATCGGCTTCACGAGTTGTATCGTTCTGTCCAAAACCAACTAAAGACATCAATCCTTCATCAATTTCACCGACTGTGCTATTGTCAACTTTAACACTAGCATTGGTAACTCTTTGAACAACTAATTTCATTAGATATTCTCCAAAAAAATAGAAATAAGGGAAATTTAATCCCTATTTATTCATAGCTTTTTCAACAGCCACTGCAACTGCTACGCTTGCACCAACCATTGGATTATTACCCATACCGATTAATCCCATCATTTCAACATGGGTCGGTACTGAAGAAGAGCCTGCAAACTGCGCATCTGAATGCATTCTTCCCATAGTATCTGTCATACCATATGATGCAGGTCCGGCCGCCATGTTATCTGGGTGTAAGGTTCTTCCGGTTCCTCCACCTGATGCGACAGAGAAGTATTTTTTACCCTGTTCAATGCATTCCTTTTTATATGTTGCAGCCACAGGATGCTGGAACCTTGTAGGATTGGTTGAATTACCAGTAATTGATACGTCAACTCCTTCCAAATGCATAATTGCAACACCTTCACGCACATCATCGGCACCATAACATCTTACCTTTGCCCTTTCACCTGATGAATATGCCTTTTCACGAACAACTTTAACTTCGCCCGTAAAATAGTCAAATTCGGTTTGGACATATGTAAAACCGTTGATTCTTGAAATGATTAATGCAGCATCTTTTCCTAAACCGTTTAGTATAACCCTTAATGGCTCTTCTCTTACCTGGTTTGCAGAGTTTGCAATTCCGATAGCTCCTTCCGCTGCTGCAAAACTTTCATGTCCTGCAAGAAATGCAAAACAACTGCTTTCATCACTTAAAAGCATTGATGCAAGATTACCGTGACCTAAACCTACTTTTCTATCATCAGCCACACTGCCCGGAATACAAAATGATTGCAATCCTTCACCAATGGCTGAAGCTGCATCGGATGCTTTAGTGCAATCTTTTTTAATAGCTATTGCTGCTCCAACAGTATATGCCCAGCATGCATTTTCAAAACAAATTGGCTGAACACCTTTAACAATTTCATATGGGTCGAAACCTTTATCAAGACAGATTTGTTTAGCTTCCTCCAAATCCTTAATGTCATATTTATTAAGTACAGGAAGTATTTGATCGATTCTTCTTTCATAACTTTCAAATAAACTCATAATTCCACCCATATCTACTCTTTTCTAGGATCAATTTTTTTAACAGCATCGTCAAACCTGCCATATTGACCTGTCGCATTTTCAATTGCTTCCAATGGGTCAACACCATCTTTAATACTGTCAAGCATTACGCCTAAATTGATATATTTATATCCTATAATTTCATCATCTTCATCAAGGCCTATTTCAGTAATATAACCTTCAGTTAGCTCCAAATATCTTGGTCCCTTTTTATTGGTAGAATAAATTGTACCTACCTGGCTTCTGTGACCTTTACCTAAATCTTCAAGTCCAGCCCCTATAGGAAGACCTCCCTCTGAAAATGCAGATTGAGTTCTACCATAGACAATTTGTAAGAATAATTCACGCATTGCAGTGTTAATAGCATCACAGACCAAATCTGTATTTAATGCTTCCAAAATTGTCTTTCCAATTAATATTTCACCAGACATAGCAGCTGAGTGAGTCATACCGGAACAACCTAGAGTTTCCACCAATGCTTCCTCAATAATACCATCCTTAACGTTTAAGGTCAATTTACAACATCCTTGCTGTGGTGCACACCATCCTATACCATGTGTCAAACCTGAAATATCAGAGATTTCTTTTGATTTAACCCATTTACCCTCTTCAGGTATCGGTGCAGGTCCGTGGTCTGCTCCTTTAGCAACAGGACACATATTTTCTACTTCATTTGAATATATCATTTTCAATCTCCGTAAAATAATCTTAATAACTAAATATTTGTTAATTGTAATTAATTAATATTTTCATCAATCAATTTTCTAACAAGGACGGATGATTAAAATGAATGTTGATAAAAAAAGTATTGAAATATGGATTTGTAATTAAAGTAAAGCTAGCTGTTGCAAAAAAAATAGTAGATTTAAATCATGAAATCTACATGAAAACAAAAATATTAATAAAAATCAGATTTCATGATTGGAGCGCCACAAAATGGACATTCATCGCCAAAAACATCAGGATCAAAGCTTTCACGACATCTTGGACATACATATTCTCCGCTATCAGACAAATATGCTCCGCAACTTGGACAGACTGGATCTCCTTCATCCGCCCAGCTCCCACAACTTGGACAAATCATAAATTCCCTCCTAATTTAACTTCTTTAAATGAATTCATTGCTGCTTTTGAAAGTAATCCCTTGTCAATTACTTCTTTTAATTCTTCCTTAGTAAACCATTTGTAATCATCATGCTCTTCACTTATTTTGACTTCATCAGTTTTTGAAGATACTTTCATGATTAGCTGGATAGATTTTATTTCCTCATTGGTTTTGCATGCAGTAAAATTATTTTGAACTACATTATATAATGAATCAATATTAATTTCAAGGCCTGTCTCTTCCATGAACTCTCTTTTTAGAGCCTGGTCAAAAAATTCTTCTTTTTTAACTTTTCCTCCAGGAATTTCCCATTTTTCAGCATCATGGCTTGATTTGGAACGGACCTTTAAAAGTAAAATTTTATTATTATATTCACAAATTCCTCTTGTTGTTAAACCCCACATATCACTCATATTATCACATTAGATTAATTTTTAATTAATTGCATATATACTCTTTTAAATCATCTTAAATAATAAGTGCAACATAACTATTATCAACAAAAGATATTGGTGATACCTATGGATGACAAAGAAAAAGTTATAGAAGCATTTAAAAATTCTGATGACCCTTTAAATGCAAAAAAAGTTAGTGAATTATCCGGTGTTGAAAAAAAAGAAGTGGATAAAATCATGAAAGAATTAAAAAAAGATGAAACTATCGTTTCACCTAAAAGATGTTATTGGACTCTAGCAGACAAATAACATCTTTATTTTAATTTTTTCAATTTCTAACTTTTTTAAACATTATTTCTTATTTTAAAGTATTATACCATAGCCAAATTCAAATTCTCTGATAACTCCTTATAACGATTCCTTAGTGTTACTTCTGTTATTCCGGCAACTTCAGCAATATCCTTTTGACTTTTTCTGTCATTTTCCATTAAAGATGAAATATATAATGCAGCAGCCGCTATCCCATTAGGTCCTTTTCCGCTATGCAAACCGGCACTGCCAGATTGTTCAATGATTTTTATGGCTTTAACTTGTGACTGTTCAGATATCCTTAGTTCACTGGCGAATCTTGGAATATAATCTTTTGGAGATGTTGGAGTTAATTTAATTTTAAGTTCACGGGCTAAAAACCTGTATGTTCTTGCAATTTCTTTTTTAGTTGAAGATGATTCACAGGCAATTTCACTAAGTGTTCTTGGTATTTTACATTGCCTGCATGCGATATATATTGTTGCTGAAATTATCCCTTCAATAGTTCTTCCACGTATTAATTTTTTATTTAATGCATTTCTATAAATTTGGGCTGCAGATTCACGAACAACTTTATGTAAAGCTAGATTTGAGCATTTTCTATCAATTTGTGTTAGTGCAAATGCTAAATTACGTTCCCTTGAACCTGAAACTCTAATTTTTTTGTTCCATTTTCTCATACGATAATATTTAGACATATTTTTTGATGAAATATTGTCATTTTTCCAGTCTATATCGGTAGCTAATCCGTAATCATGGATTCTAGGTGATAACGGCGCTCCCACACGTGTTCTTGAAAGCTGTTGTTCATGGTCAAATGCTCTCCATTCCGGTCCATCATCTATAATAAAATCTTTGATGACTAATCCACAATTTTTACAGGTTATTTCTCCTCTTGAGTGGTCTAAATTAAAATTTGATGATTTGCAATCTGGACAGGTGTTTGGTGTTTGTTTAATTTCTTTTTTAGGTCTTTTTTTTAAAATTCTTTGATTTTTCATATTTGAAACCTCAATTTTTCAAAAAAAAAGTTCGTATAAAAACAGGTGACAATATCAATTTAGTACTAATTTACTCACAACATATAGACAGAGATGTTAAATTAACAAAAACAAGTAAAATCAATTGCAAAAAATAATTAAAAAGAATAAAAAAAGTATTATTTTCTAACAACTCTTAATGCATCAGTAGGACATCTACTAACACATTCTAAGCATAAATTACATCTTTTTGGATAAAATGTCCATATTTTACGTTTTCGATCAAGAAAAATTGCATGCCTTCTACAAACAGCCTGACATTTTCCACACAAATTACATCTTTTACAATTAGCCTCAACTTCACTTCTAGGTCTGAAAAAATTAGAAACTAATAAATCGCCTAATACATTTGAAGAAATCCCATCAATAGAGTGCCCTCTGCCACGTCTTGCTCTCAAAATATTACTCTCCCGTGCAATTTTAATATTATATTATACATTCTACTATAAATATTTAGGCATTCCTAAATTAATTTTGATATAAAAAAATATAAATTAAAAATATTATTTAGAAATAAGATTTTTCTTTAATATTCTTAAAAACTTCTTATGAGTAAATACCAAATGTAACACCAAAAATATTAGACTAATAATTGCAAAAGGTTTATGAAGATGAGAAATTTTATAATTCCCGATTTTTAAATCTTTTAAGGATTTTTGACTGGAAAAAATACCTGAAATGATTGTTATTAATAAAGAAATTAGTAATCCAATATTTATGATAAGGCCAACAGTTCTTCTAAGATCATATTTTCCTTTAGTAATCGCCTTAAAATACCTTTTATTATAATATAAATGTAAAATAATTAAAAAGAATAATGCTATTCCAATAATTTCATGAGCAAGAATAGGCAAACTAACAAATTCTAATATTATTGCAACAAACATTGAAATATCTACAGCAATCCTTTTCATCAAAACACCACTTATACTTATCTTTCTTTATTTTCATATTTATATTTTTAAATAAATTTTAACCTTGTAGAAACCCTCATTTAAATATCTGAATTGCTCTGTAAATGTTGTATAATACATCTTTGAGTTTTGTTTCTTTATTTTGGAGTTTTGTACTTCTACTATAGTTTCCTCCGTTGA
>Ga0256407_10012463_pt1 | contig 11555 bp, 8 predicted proteins | sample RumenRJG_04DNA_FD_193489 | JGI IMG/M metagenome (GOLD analysis project Ga0256407, IMG submission 193489) | Bovine rumen microbial communities from Lethbridge, Alberta, Canada - RJG_04 | ecosystem: Host-associated > Mammals > Digestive system > Stomach > Rumen | place: Canada: Alberta | collected... | reverse complement strand
AGTTGTTTGTATTTATTACTTTTCTTGATGGCTTCTTTCAAATTGCTTTTTGTTATTTGTAATAAATCTCCGGTATCCTGTTTTCTTAATATTTGAAATTTAGGATATACCGAAGCATTGTTTTGCAAGTGAACTACAAGATTTTGTTCCGGAACATTGAGCATACTGTGAGGAACACTACCCACTATTATATCTGAATAATTCTTGGTATTTTGAAGTGCCGTAATATCAAAATGATCCATATCTCTATATGCTATCCATTTTATATCAGTATTATGAGAAAGTCCCAACTCTTTTAATATACCATAGGCTTCTTTCAGAGAAATTGAACCTTCTCCCCCTAATATTAAAATATCGGCTTTATCTCTGAATTTAAAATCCGTAAATTTATACGGGTCGTATTTTATATTATGTTCCTGTAAACTATAGCGTAATTCTTCTATTTCCTTAAGTTGTTGTCTTATTATAGTCTTATATCTGTCAATTTCCTTTTCCGAATGTTCATAATATTTACTAAAACCGGATTTTACACTTGTAATTTGTCTTGTATGTTCGGCTTTTAATGCCGCTATTTTTTGTTCCATAGATTCTTCAAGCTCTTTTTCTTTTCTTATTATGTCTTCGCTTGATAAATTCTTTTGTTCCGATATTTTTTTCTTTTGTTCACTAAATTGTTTCGTTAATTTGTTCAGTTTAACCGTATAACGAAAATTCTTATATTTGAGAATTCTTAATGATTTATATAATTCCGAAAGATTTTTTAATGCAAAAGGAACTATAAACATCAATATAATAAAGATTATCCAAAAATTAAATATCTGTTCCCATTTACCGACATTAAAAAAAGTTTCCTGAAACCATTTATTCCAAGAAAAATCCTTATTTTCAAAAACATCAGGTATTGTATTTAAAGAAATACTTCTTATTAATGCAATATACCAATAAGGTTTGTATTTATACACATAAGTATAAGTATAAAAACCATCTTCAATAAAAACCATCTTTTTTATTTTCTTTGTTTCATAGTATTTATCGTCCCAAGCAAGATTATATTTGTATTTTGTTTGAATTAAAATATTGTTTTTGCTGTCTCTTACTTCGAGCCAATGTTTTGTGTATAAATTATTAAAATATTTAAGTTTTTTATTGGCATAATCATAAGAATATAGATTTATTAAATTATTGGAAAAAACAGAATTGAATAATATGTTGTTTTTATTTATATTTGTTAAAAAACTGTTTATGGAAGTATGTTCGGAATCATCATTTAAAGGAACAATATTTTCTTTTACCAATTTTTTATCGTGTTTTATTATATCCGTTACTATATCAAATATGATATCGGTTTCTATTGTTATTTCTTGTTCTCTTCCGTTAAAATAAGAAACCCATCCTATTGAAAGCCATATTATACTTGATAAAACAAAAGATATAATAATAGATGTCGGTATTAAGTTTTTAAAAAGAAATTTTATGAAATTCATTTATATAATGATAGTAACAAAAATTGAATATTTTATCAATTAATAAATTTATATAAATCTCTTTATTATTTATTTTATTTTTTATAAAATATTGCTTTAATTTATAAATTGAGTAAATTTATTTATAAGGAGATTTAGGCCAAAATGGAAAGAGTTTACAATTTTTCTGCAGGTCCTGCCGTATTACCGGTAGAAGTGTTACAACAAGCAGCTGACGAAATGTTGAACTATAAAGGTTCGGGAATGTCTGTCATGGAAATGAGCCATCGTTCAAAAACATATCAGGCAATTATAGATGAAGCAGAAGCGGATTTAAGAGATTTATTAAATATCCCTTCAACCTATAAAGTTTTATTTGCACAAGGCGGTTGTTCATTACAATTTGCTTCCGTTCCTATGAACTTAATGAGAAACGGAGTTGCAGATTATATAGTAACAGGTCAATGGGCAAAAAAAGCTTTCCAAGAAGCACAAAAATACGGAAAGGCAAATAAAATCGCAACTTCAGAAGATAAAACTTTTTCATATATTCCGGATTGCTCGGATTTACCTATAAGTGAAAATGCAGACTATGTTTATATTTGCGAAAACAATACTATTTACGGAACAAAATATAAAAAACTTCCTAACACAAAAGGTAAACCGCTAGTTTCCGATGTTTCATCTTGTTTCTTATCTGAACCTGTAGATATTACAAAATACGGTGTAATGTACGGCGGAGTTCAAAAAAATGTTGGTCCTTCAGGTGTTCAAATTTTAATTATCAGAGAAGACTTAATCGGTGAAGGTCCTGCTATTGCAAATACACCTACAATGATGAACTGGAAAATTCAAACGGATAACGGTTCATTGTACAACACACCTCCGACATATGGTATTTACATTTGCGGATTGGTATTTAAATGGATTAAGAAACTCGGCGGACTTTCAAAAATGAAAGAAATGAACGAAGCAAAAGCAAAAATATTGTACGATTTCTTAGATTCTAGTAAATTATTCAGAGGAACCGTTGTTAAAGAAGACAGATCATTGATGAATGTTCCTTTCGTAATCGGAAACGAAGAAATGGAAGCAAAATTCATAAAAGAAGCAACTGCAGAAGGTTTGACAAGTCTTAAAGGTCACAGAACAGTTGGCGGTATGAGAGCTTCTATTTATAATGCAATGCCTATCGAAGGTGTAAAAAAATTAGTTGCATTTATGAAAGATTTCGAAAGCAAAAACTCATTATAAGTTTTAGTTTATATAAAGAAAAAGAACTCGGGCTATTGTGTCCGAGTTCTTTTTTTTATTAGAATATATAAATATGAATAAAAAATTAAAAAAAATATCATTAGCTATTGTAATATTTTGTGTTATATATTTTTCGGTATTATATTTTTTCCAAATTCATTTTTTATTTGGACCTGATACGAAATATAAAACTCCTCAAGAATCCGGATTTGAAATGTTTACGGAAAAAGTTGTAACGGCAAAAGACGGCACACAAATAATGACTTGGTATTTTGAAGGAGATAAAGATAAACCTTTAATACTGTTTTTTCATGGTAACACTGGTCTTATGGCAAGATTTGCTCCTGCAATAACAAAACTTACAAATGAAGGATATTCCGTTGCCATGATAGAGTATAGAGGTTTTGGAAATACTAAAGGGACAATTTCTCAAGAAACCGCATTTTCAGATGCTGTTCATTTTTATGATTACTATAAAAGCAAAACGGATAAAAAAATTATTTTTTACGGATATTCTTTCGGTTGTGCTTTTGCTATGGGGCTTACACAATATAGGGAGCCCGATGCAATCATTTTAACGGCACCGTTTTCTTCTCTTTATCAGGAAGTAAAAGAATATCCCGTTCCTTTGGCTTTTTTAGTTTTAAAGGATAACTATCCATCTGACGAATATATAAAAAACATAAAATGTCCTATTTTATTTATACACGGAACAAAAGATATGTTAATAGACAGTTCTCATTCTCAAAAATTATATGATTTAGCACCTGTCGAAGAAAAACAAATTGTTTTTGTAGACGGTATAAATCATCATGATATTTTCTTTAAAGAGCATAACAATCCCATAATATTGGAATGGTTAAAACAATTCAATTGATTTTTTTCATAAATCGGCTAAACTATTAGTATGATTATAAGACAAGAAACAAAAGAAGATTTTAAAGAAATTTATAAATTAGTTAAAAGTGCTTTTGAAACGGCAAGAGTTTCAAACGGCAAAGAGCATGATTATGTCAACGAATTAAGAGCAAGTTCAAAATATATTCCCGAACTTGCTCTTGTTGTTGAGGAACAAAAAAGACTTATAGGACATATTATGCTTACAAAATTTAATGTAAAAACCTCAAATAAGAACTTAAAACCTTTATTATTGGGACCTGTATGTGTAATGCTTGGATACAGGAACGAAAAAATCGGTGAAAATCTAATTAATAAAAGTTTAGAAATCGCTAAAAAAATAGGATATAATTGTGTTTTTTTAGTAGGTGATCCGAATTATTATTACAGAATGGGTTTTAGACAAGCTATTGAATACGGCATAAAATGTGAAGATAAAATCGAATCAAAATATGTATTGGCAACAGAACTCATACCTGAAACATTAAAAGATATAAAAGGAACAATATCTTTCCTATAGTATCAAAATAAAGTAAGTTGATTATCAATATTTTCGTAATCTGGGTAAAATGTCTCTTTTTCTTTTAACGGATACTTTTTACTTATCTTATATAACATATTATTCAGATGTTTGTAATATACGGAATTTACATAAGACCCTTTATATAGAGCTTTTATTTTGTTATACAAATACGGTAATTTATCTTTAATGAAATTTAAAAATTGTATTTTCGTCTCCCCTCTTAAATTTAAAACGGAAGTAACTGCATAATTCACATTATTTTCTTTAGCCGTTTTGTACAACAAACTTAAATTGTCGTAAGAATCGGTAAGTTCGGGAATTATCGGCATAATGAATATACTCGTATTAACTTTTGTTTTTGAAAACTCTTTTAAGTTGTTAAATCTTTCTTGCGAACTTGCACCGTTAGGTTCTATAAGATTTCTTATCTTTTCGTTCATCGTGGTAACAGTACAGGCAATATGTACAGGAACAAAAGCAGCAAGCTCTGCAAACAAATCAACATCCCTTAATATAAGATTTGATTTCGTAGATAAACTTATAGGTACTTTATATTTTATGCACAATTTTAAAATTTCGGGCATTATTTTGTATTGTTTTTCCGCAGGTTGATAACTGTCCGTAACTCCGCCGATATTTACCGTTGATTTTTTCCATCTTTTTGAAGAAATTTGTTTTTCAAAACATTCAACTATATTTTTCTTTACATATATTTCGTCAAAGAAATCTTTGGAATTCATATATTTATGAGAATATAAAGCAAAACAATATTGACATTTATGTTCACATCCTCTATAAATATTTAAATCCCAATTGAAAGGTAAAAAATCACTGTTTATTCTGTTACATGCAGTTTTACAGTTTATTTCTATATATTTTGGCATGATGTTTATAGCTTATGACTTACAGTTTATAATTACAAAACAAATAATAAATAACAAAATGTATCTATACAGAAAACTTTCCATTCTTCTATTCTACTGCCTTTTTCTCCAACTTTAATATCATCTTTGACAGTTCTCCGTTTTGGTACTGTGTTGCACAAATATAACTTGAATAATAAATATCTTTAAATTTCCCCTTTTGATTATCATCGATTTTTGACCAAACTTTTATTTCAACACTTTTATTATCGATATTGTCATTGTTTACTATACAACAAAATTCACCAAAAAACTTATAATCTTGCATATCTATATTAAGAGTATCGTTGCTGGTATCTCTATCTACAGATAAAAAATTAAAATTTTCCGAAAAGCATTTAAATTCTGCTTGTGCAATTTTATTTATTATAAGATTAGCTTCCGATTCCATTTGGTTTAAACGTCTGATATTGCTTATTGGGAAAAGACTTAGTATAAATATCAAAAAACTTAATATAAAAAATATTATGATATTTACAGCATTTTTTTTGACAACATTCTTATCTGTATCTTGATTATCATATTTATTTTTTTCTTTTTTACCGGGAACAAAGCCTATAATAAGTACAACAATTAATGCATACTGTCTTAAAAAAATAAGAAGAACTAACCAAGCTGCACTCAAACCGATATCATGTAATCTTCTAACCAACAAATTTATAAACGGCCACAATAATAAAAAAGAAAACAGCATTATTAAAGACAAAAATATACTGTAAATTTTCAAAGTGTCATAATTAGGATAAGCAGTTATTATCTTTTCTACTATATAAGGACTATCAAAATAAACAAACAAAAATAACAAAGAAAAGAAAATTAAAAGATTAAATATAAAAAGCCAATACTCTTTTCTATTTGCCCTTCCGGTAGAATTAAAAAATTTTTTAAAAATAATGTCAAAAAAATAAGTTTTCAAATAGTTTTTCATTTTTATTCTTTTAAAATATAAATTCCCGTTCAGTTTATTTTTTCCTAACCATCTGTCGTTTGTAATTATAAATTGTAAGTTTTAAGTTTGGCATTTGTCATTTCTATGCATCCATTCTTCTATTCATCCATGCATTCAAAATTTGTTTCGCAAATTTTAAAGATACGGAGCCAACTTCGCTAAAATTCCGTTTGTATAAGAATTTTCCCCTAAAAGAGTTTTTCTTATTGAAACAACTTCTTCCGTAGACACCGGCTTTAAATGTGCAACTTTGTTTCTTAAGCTTCTGCATTTTTGCAAACTTTTATATTCTTTGTTACTTAAACCGGCTTTTTCTCTAATATCTCTTATACCGTTATCCAATATTTTTTTCGGATCTATTTTGTTTTGAATGTTTTGTTGCTCGTCCGGGACTTTTGTATCGTCTTGTTTTTCAAAGGTTTCTGCACCATAAGCACTAACCATAACGATTCTTTCAAAAGCTTTAACATAACAGTTTGCTATTGCTGACGGTTCCATAGCATTTGTATCTTTATATTTATTAAATAAAAATTCTCCTGTCGCAACATATTTAATCATAACGGAATCTTCGATAAACTTTGTATATTCTTTAAAAGCAACTTTTATCTCATGTTCAAGTTTAGTTATTTTTGAATTAAAATCGTTTTCTTCTTTCAAGTGTTCTAATAAATCGTTATATTTGTCGTTTAACAATTTATGTTCCATATAATATTTTTTTATTACGGTTCTTTTGAAAAATATAGAAACAAAAATGATAATTAGTAATGTAAACACTAAATAGGAAAGAACTATATGCAAATTGTATTTTAAAATAAAGTTTAAAGTTTTAGGACTTTTTGTAACAAAACCCAGCACTCTATCTACCGATATAAAATCTTTATTTTCTATTATGCCCAATATTCTTACTTTTCTTCTTATTGAATCATAATCTCTATCTCTTGCCGGTATAAAAGAAAGTTCTTTATTATCTTCAAACAATTCCAACATTAAATTTTTTATATCTGTTACCAATTGCGGATTTTCTATTTTGGTTCTCTCGTTAGACCATAACGGATCATTAGGAATTTGTAGTTTTATTTTAAAAGTTTTTAATAAAGGATTTTTTTCGAAAAACGGATCATCTTCCAAAAGCCCGTAAAAAGAACAACATGCATCCCATTTACCTTCTAAAACATAATTATAAACATCTATTGCACTCGGTGAACGGTCATCAGCAAAATCTTTTTCTATAATCACATTTTTTTCAATTAAAAATAATTTTGGATACAAATATCCCGATGCGGAATTTGGATTTGTAAAATAAAATTTTTTATTTTCTAAATCTTTAACGGTATTTATATTTTTGTCTGTTCTTGCAAGTATAACAGGAGTATAATCTTGCTGAATTTTGCCATCAATTCTATAAGCGGATTTCAATATAACGGTATCCGATAACGAAAGAACATAAGTAAGCGGAGAACCTTTATAAAAGTCACTGTTTCCCCTATTCATATCAACTATGAATGTGTCGTAATCCAAAACTTTTATTTTTACTGTTTTGTTTAGTTTTTCTTTAAAAGTTTTTGATATTTGTTCGGTATACTCTGAAAGATTGTCACCTTTCAAAATTGCAATAACAATTTCGTTAGAATCTTCTTGGGCAAATATCTTTACATTAATAAAGCAACAAAATAACAATACTGAAAACAATAAAAATTTTAACTTATTCATTTTAATTACCAAAACAATAATAGCAATAAAGCTAATAATTTAATACTTAAATTATAAAATGTTCAAAACATTAAAATTAAAAAGCATATTTTATGCCAAGATTAAAACCAATACCTTTTCTGGACCCCGTTCTTCCGTTTACTTCTCCGTAACAACTCCATGGACTTGTTACAAACTCTTTCTCTACACCTATTCCGCATTCATAATATGGATCCATGGTCAATGCTTTTACGGATTTATTATTTACTTCCGTTGCAGCTTCTCCCGTATTAAAAGATGCGCTTACTAAACCATATGGAGTCCAACCGTTATCCAATTCCAAACTTGCTTTTACTCCCGGCTCTATGTGTACATTATTTATTCCTTCGGCACTTACTTTATTTCCTTGAGCATTTGTAAATTCTTTTGTGTTTATACCTACATATGCAACCATCAAATTGGGTTCTATTATCCAATTATTTCCGACTTCAAAATTATATCCTGCTTTTGCGGCTACCGCATAGCTTGTCATGTCCGTATCATCACTGCCGAAATCTGTATCCGTAGTTGCTTTTCCCAATTCCGCATTTACTGTTGCACCAATATAATAACTGTCTTTTATCAACATTCCGGTAGCTCCGATACAATAACCGGTATTATTAATTTTTATACTCTCCAACTTTTGTTTTGAGCCGTTATATCCGAAATATACGGCTAACATTTTATCTTCGGATACCGGCAAATCTATTCCGGCTATAGTTCCGTATATTGTTGTTTCTATATCTTTATCGAGTCCGGATAACTTCATTGTTTCATTTGCAGCATAAGGTCTTACCCATACACCTCTTTGTATTTCGTTATCACTTGCAAAAATTTGATTTGTTGCCGATGCATATAATTTTGAAGAAGATTTAGAATAACTTTGTTTTTTACTTTTTATCTTTGTATCCATTCCTACAAAAGCCTGATTTATTGTTGCCATTTTTGAAAAAGAACCGCCTATTAAACCTAAAATATCTGCTGCATGTGCTAACGGGTTTCCTATTGATGTTTTTGTAAATGTCATATTTCCGGTAGATTCATTGTACTTAACATTGTATTTATATAAATCCGACGATGCAGAAGTTATTGTTTCCACTTCTTCTCTTATTTCTTGAGTTTTAACAAATTCCAATTCAACACTATTTTTTTCCGTATCCGATATTATATTTATTGCATTCACTTTTATTCTTTTTTGACCATCTACATAATAACCGTCAGTTGATATCGTATCCATTTCTTCTTTTTGTAAGTCTGCATCTACTGATATTTTTAACTTATTATTTACGGTTAAATTTTTAAATGCTATTTCTTCTACAATATTGTTTGCAATATTTATATTCGCATTACCTATTGTCGTTGAACCCGTAAACCATTTTCCTTTTTCGGTTACAATTATAGTTCCCGCATAAACATTTACATTTCCACTAAAACCTGACATATCTTCATTTAATATTATTGTACCTGATGCATTCGACAATGTTCCCGACTTATTGATATTCAATTCACCTACACCTTCAAATGAACTTATCTTATCGTTAAATGTTATCTTAGCCGTTTCACCGGCAAACAAATTTATTATTCCGGATCCATTTCCATCTTCATCTACATATATAGCACTGGAACCATTATCATCGGTATTTCCTTCGAAAAGAATATCATTCTTATTTGCTATTAAGTTAACTATTCCTTTAGTATATATCGCACCACCGCTTCTGGCTTTATTGTTTTTAAATACGGCTCCGTCTTTTATTGTTACCGTCGATTCAGTTCCGTTTGATATTGCTCCGCCATAGGCATTACTTTCGTTTTCTTCAAATGTAACATTTGCTCCTATTTCAACAGTAGAATTAATATCATGGTTAAAAGGATCTCTATTATTACTTATTGCTCCACCATGATAATTACCGTCATTACCAACAATTTTATTATATGTAAACTTTGCATTTGATCCTATTTTTAAGATTCCACAGTTATTTATTGCTCCACCATCAAGATTTGATGTATTTGAAGAGAAAACGACATTGTTTCCTATTTCAATTTCAGGGGAAGAGTCAATTGCATCCGAATATATTGCTCCACCGGCAGAACCGGATGTATTTGATATGAAACTTACATTATTTCCTATGGTTATTTTGCCTTCTTCATTACTTATTGCACCACCCGTTCCCGTAGCTGAATTGTTTATAAATTTTGTTTCGTTAGTTGCTAATATTGTAAGTGCACCGGAAGACGAAACTGCAAACACTCCACCGTAACCGGTTTGTTCGTAATTAGAATAAATTTGTCCAGCTACGGTACTACTTCCATTTATCACATAATGATCCGTAGCAAAAGCATAAACATAAACAAATAAAGTTAATACCAAAACAAAAAACAAAGATTTTATTTTTAATTTAAACATATATTCCTCACATAAAAAATTCTAAATTTGTATTATATCATATATATAATACAAAACATATTTTTTATTTTTCTGTTTTTAAAGGAACCAAATGAGCATCCCAACCGCCGAGTTCCGCTTCGTTATATTTGTATATAGGTGTATTTTTATTTTTCGGTTGAGTTATAATTTTTTCTATTACTTGTTCCAAATAATATAATCCGTATGCAATTTCAACGGCTGCAGCAATTTGACCTACAACAGGAATTTTAGACGATGCTTCGGCTATATCATAAAAAACTTTTATTTGCTTTGCTATCATAGGAGATAAAAATGCTACGGTAATATAAGACAAACCCGTATCGGAACTTTCTTTATCACAAAACATAGGACCTTTAGAATTATATAAAGCTGCCGATGAAAAAGAATATAAAACAGGCATTTTTATATTAAATATTTTCGGTAATAACGGATAACCTTCATTTTTTGTTAAATTATTAATACCGATACCGACTATTTTTTTGTCGTAAAAATCTTTATCCTGAACATACCATGAATATTTATCTTTTTCATAATATTGCGGATAAACTATATGATAATGTTTCGACTTAAAATCCACACATACATTTAATGTTTTATAATATGTTATTCCGTTACTGTTTCTTTTTATACCCAACAAACTTTTAGGATCAAAAGAATTAATATTAATATTTTTTATATTACTTACAAATCTTGAAGGTACAATTATAAATTTAGAATTGTTATCTGTAAATTTTGAAGTTAAATAAATATAATTTGCCAAGTAAGTATCGATTATCAAATCTTGAGTTTTCTGTATTGCATTAACAACTTGCTTTATTTTTTTTACACCGGAATACTGTACTGAAGTATGAAATCCTCCCGTACATTTATAATCACAAAACGGACCGGGTATTAAAGAACCGCCTACAGTATCTGTCGAAAAAGTAGGAAACATAGCAAGCATAGGATAAGAAGAAGTTGATAAAACGGTTGCAATTAAATGATTTGTAAGACCCAGCAGATTTAAAGTTCTTGCCTGCAAATCGGCAACTGATATAACGGCATTATCCAAATTATTTTGAATAATCATTCTTTCTCTTATAACTTTTGCAATATTTATTAACATTGCCCAACTTATAAGAAGAACCATTGCCATTATTAAGAAATAAGGCAGCACCTGACCTTTATTATTACAAAGAAATTTTAACAGACGGAAATTCTTTTGCATCGGGATATGCCTTATTATAAAATTTTTCATCCGGAGATTTTACCATTCTTGCTCTTGCAGATTGAGTTCGAAACGGAGTAAACAAATTAAATAATTTATAAAACATTATTTTACTTGTATATCCAACTTTTATATTGTGTTTATCCATTGTCGAATTACTATGATCTTTATTTGTTTTTCCTAAAA
>Ga0256407_10012461_pt1 | contig 11561 bp, 6 predicted proteins | sample RumenRJG_04DNA_FD_193489 | JGI IMG/M metagenome (GOLD analysis project Ga0256407, IMG submission 193489) | Bovine rumen microbial communities from Lethbridge, Alberta, Canada - RJG_04 | ecosystem: Host-associated > Mammals > Digestive system > Stomach > Rumen | place: Canada: Alberta | collected... | reverse complement strand
GCAGTACCCCAATCATAGCCGTCATCAAATGTAGAGCCATTTGCGGAGAAATGCGGTGTCACGTTACCGAACGATACGTATGCGCCATAGTCAGTCTCAGCACCGATCTTATACTTGCTTCCAACCTTGATGATGTTACCGATAGCCCACTTCGTGCCGGAAGGCAGTCCGAGGTCAACCACACCAGTCTCTTCTTCGTAAAGGAATGTCAGGCTCTTGGCAGTGGTGTTCGCCCAATTCTTCGTGACGGATGCGGGAGCGGAATAGCCGTCGAGGTTGGATGCCGTACAAACGTAGTTGATGCTGTATGCTATTTTCAGGGAATCACCGTTATGCAGCGTGCCGATGGTCGTATTGCCGTTCTTCACCGTGATAGTAGGTGTTGACATGTCGCCCGATCCGCTGTCCTTAGTGATGCTGACTGTCAGAATCTCCGTCTCATAGATTGCGGTGATGCTGCCAGCCGTTGGAGTGCTGTCACTTGGGTTGGTGGCGGCTACAACGGTAATCGTCTGCTTATAGTTGTTGGCAGAGGGCTGTCCGCTGTTGCAAGTAGCGGTTGGAACAGTACCCTTCGGTACAAGTACCTCTATATCGGACTGCGCACCAGTGAAGTCCAGATAGCCGTCTGCACTTATTCCTGTTGCACTGACACGGATCACCGTTGCCGAAAGGTCGGAATGATCCTCCTGATTGGTCGATACGTTGAGCACGTACTTGTCAGCCTGATACTCAATGGTACCGACATTATAGGTCTCACCGACACCAAGCATGAACTCCTGAGAATCCTGCGGGGTGGCATAGCCATACTTTTGTGAGAACTTCAACTTGTATTTCTTTGCGGCCATGATCTTCGTGAAGGAGAGCTGTGATCCTGCCCATGTCTTTGTCTGAACTGTCTTGTTATCGCTGACATTCCACAATTCCACGGTCACGCCGTTAAGGAGGCTTGCGGCATACTGAGAACCACTTACAACAGGCACGAGGCTCACGGTGATGGTGCCGTCAACATTTGAAGCACCACCACCAAGGCTTGCCAGCACGTAGTTCGTGCCGTCAAATCCAAAGATGGCGGTGTCGCCCGCCTTGATGATGTCGGCCTGGATGGCGGCGCCTTTATGATAGACGGACTTTGCACCTTTGCCGTTGATATTCAGTGTAGCACCAGCAGGCACATCATTCTCAAAAGTCACTGCCACAAAGCCACTCTTAACAAGGTTGTAGTCACTCAATACTACCTCCAGTGCTGTACCAGATGAAGTTGAGCAAGTGCCAATACCATTGCCAAGTTTCGACATGTCGGTAACTTCTTCCTGAGCGTTAATGTTAGTCCGCGCCTGTTGCTTTTGGGCATTACTGAAGTTCTGCGCATTCACCTGCAGATAGTCATTCAGATCTTCTATGTTGCTGATGATATCCCACTGCGTGCCGTTGTAGCGCATCTGAACCATCATGCCAGCCTTGATAAGGTTTGCCCCAAGGGCTGCGCCACGGTAGTAGATGGGCTTTGCCGCTTCAGTCACTGCCGCCGATTCTCCGAGTGGAGTGTGGGTCACGGCGATGGTGGCGCCGGCGACAGTAATTGCGTTCTGGAACGTGACAAGAATCGTTGCCCCGTCCACAAGCTCAAACGTGGATCCGAGCGTCACCTCCTTTGCCGCAGTTGCAGCAGCCGTCGAGCAAGTGCCCGAGTTTCCAAGACCTTTGTTGGAGGCCGTGCGCACCATTTCCAGCACATCCTCAACGTTGGTCGGTTTCTTTTTTACTTCTTCTGTCATGGTCGTATATCGTCTTTATGTTAATTCATTCATTGCCGCCTGGCATTCGGATACCGAGGCGAAGTCGGCTCCAGCCTCTTGCTTCGTGGCAAACCGCGCTGAAGCCTCGTTCCATAGTTCCCGGATCACCAGCGTCAGGTTCTCCGTGAGGGCCTGCTTCGGTGTCGGGATATTGTTTTCATTTGCCATACCTTTTATGATTTTTGATGGTTTGGGGAAATAGCGGCGGAGGGGGGGACGGTCCGTCAAAAGACAAGAAGAACAGCCTTGCCCCTCCGCCGCAGACGGTTACTCGCCGGAGTTGCCTGCGATGGCAGCGGCCACGATGGCCTTTGCTTCAGCCACGGTCAGCAGGCCGAGGTCTTCGGGCTGTACCGATGTCTCGGCCAGCGCGATAGCGTCGATGGTCTTCTGGGTGGCTGCGCCAGTCACCTTGTTGTTAGTGGCGGTCAGTCCGAAGTAGGCGTCACCCTCGGCAGACACGTTCTTGTCGGCGATGGCCTGACGGATGGCGGCCACCTCGGCGGTGATGTAGCCCACGACGGTGGTGGCTGTGGTCTCCTGCGGCAGCGTGCCTACGAGGTTCTGCAGGTTGGTGATGGCCGTGTTCATGGCTGCGGCATCGTCCGGATGATTCTGGATCCATGCGGCAATCTCCTGCAGGGTGTCAAGGCTCTCCTTGGCAGATGCGGGGATGAGCTGTGCGGCCAGCTCCTCGTTGGCGATGGTGCGCACGCTCTTGGCCGCGTCACTGCCGATGAGGGTTGTCACCTTGCCGCTCACCTCAGAGAGGTTGCTGTCGAGTGTACCCTTGATACCCTTGACATAGGTGATAATGTCCTGTACTGCGGCCTCGAACGACTCGGTGGCCAAAAGCTTCAAAAGCAATTCGTCTTTTGTCATAAAGCAAAAACTTTTAAATGGTTAAACTTAAAACTAATATCTGAGTTTTGATCCTCATTCTATATTCCCATAGCCGCAGGCACTTTGCCTGCGCTCCTGTCGGATACCCCCTCTACTCGCCTTCTGCCTTTGCGATGGCGCGGGCAACGATGCCGCGTGCTTCGTCGGTGGTTGTAATAATGCGGGGGTCGAGATCTTTAGCCTGCACGCTGCCGTCCTTGATTTCGTCGCTGCCGACGCTGTTGGGCGGCACCACGTCGATGGTCACGCCGTCGGCTGGCACTTTAAAGTTCTTCTGTTGTACGCGGATGTGACGGAGCACTCGCGTTCCGTCAGCCCCCATTTCGTAGTAAAAGTGAAGGGGAGAATTTACGAGCGCGTGTCTCAGTTTTGATAAGTCTGGCTTTGTCATGTTCTTATTTTTTTAAGTGTGAATTGTCAGTCGAGTTCCTGTGCCGCCGCCCGGCACTCCGCCGTCGTGGCAAACTCCAACGTGTCTTGCTTTTCTTTGAGGGCATCGTAGATACCGCCGCTCTTCACCGCCTTTTCGCTGTCCTTAGTCGGCGTATCGTCGAAGCCTATCTGCCCAAGCACGAACTGCGCCAGTGCGTCACGCTCCGCGTCGGTCATCGACTGCCAGTCGAGCGACAGCTTCGAGCCACGCTTATACTGCTGCGCGGCGTAGTCCCACGAGTAAAAATAACCGGTGTCGCCGGGATGTGCCGCCGTGCCGTCGGCAATATACGGCTGGTGGTCGTTCAGGTTCTCGGCACGGTCGGCCTGTGTCTTGGCGGCGTTCCCCTGCCGTTCGGCGGTGTCGCCCTGCTGCTCAGCGGCATTGCCCTGCTGTTCGGCGGCATTTCCCTGTCGCTCGGCGGTATTGCCCTGGGTGGCCACGGCCTCCTTCGTGTCAAGGATGTCCTTCCTCAGTCCACCCTGCCCGTCGCTTCCTTTCCACTCCGTGCGTATCTCGGCTGCGGCCTCCGTTGCCGGACGCTGCAGCTCGGCGATGTTCTCCGCCGTCAGGTCAGTCCAACGGAAGGTGTCGCCCTTTGGAATAACGAGGTTCAGCTTGTACTTCGGGTTGCCCTGCGCGTCCTCGCCGTCGGGGGTGACGGTGGCGGCGGCTGCGGAGTCGGGCGAGCCCGTGGTGACGGTGCCGATAGAGAACTGCGGCGTGTGGCCTGTAAAACCTCTGGCGCCCGACATATCTGTAAGGAACTCCGGCTTCAGCTCCCCGTCTACGGGTTTCACGATATAGAGCTTGGCGGTGTCCTCGTCCTCCACCGATCCCGTGTTGATCAGGAAGAAGTTTCCTTCCTTCAGCTTGTCGTCGGCGGGGCGGGGCGAGAGGCCGGCATAGGCATCCATCTCTGCCTTTGAGGCGAACACCTTGTCAACGGTGAAGTCGCGCCCTCGGATGTTTTTGCCAGTGCGGTTATAGGTCTTGGTATCGGGGTCGTATTCCACGATGTAGCCCGAGTCGTCCACGTAGGTTGCGTGGTGGGCCACGTCGAGCGCCATCGCCGTGGCTGTCTCGCTGTCGGTGTGGTCCTGCTCCGCCCGCTGGTGGTCGGCATCTGCCGTCTGCTGCCGCTGCGCCTCGTTCTGCTCTATCTGCTCACGGCTGTCGTTGGCAGCCTCTGCTGCATCGTTGGCTGCGTCGCGTGCCGCCACAGTCTCATTCTTCAGCTCTTCCACTCCGCTGGCAGCGTCGTCGACGTGCTGCGCCAACTTGTCGATGCGGTTGAAGAACGTCACCATCGGCACCTGCCTGTACGAGTCGGGCTGCGCACGGCTGCTGGTCAACGGATTGTCGGTGTATTTCAGCGCGGGCATCGTCACGGTCTCGTCGAGCTCGTCCTCCGCCATAAAGGGCGCTGCGTTCGGCCCTGTCTGGTTTTCCAACGCGGCGGTGTACTCATTGAGCACCTCAAGCACGTCCTGCCTAAATTCATCTGTTACTGCCATGTCGGTTTTTGTATAATTTCAAAAATCATTTTCTTGCCTGAAAGATACCGTCTGGCGCTCGTGCGGTCAAGGGCAGCACACGCCTGGCAAAAAATTCTCCCGAAAAAGTTTGGCGGTCTCGCCTTTTATGCCTATCTTTGCATCCGGATGTCTTATGGCAGGCATCCATAGAAAGGGAGATTAGGGATTTTTAAAAAAGGTGGTTATGAAAAAGATCGGTTTGTTTACAGTGGCAATCCTGCTGGCGGCGCTCGCCACTGGGTGCTCAAAATCAGAGAGTGATGGCGATAGTGACATCAAAGAAAAGATGGAAAATCAGCAACTTATAAACAGCATCAGGCAGCACATTGTCGGGACGTGGGTTCACGACGGCGACTGCAAAGGCGTGTACGACCTGAAGACGCCCGCCAACGAGATCATCCTGAAGGACGACCTGACGTTCGAGGAGTCAGAGCACGACACGTTCACGTTCGCCGCAGACGGGAAAACCGAACTCTACAGGGCTATCGGGGAAGGCATGACGTTTGACGGGACATGGAGTATAATCAGCGATGTCATTAACCTGGACAGTGACGACCTGTTGCCGCCATACGGTATCAGCGTGGTCTACGGTGACATCAGCGGATACTCGCAGTCAAGGTCAAAATTCAACAGAATATTCTTTTCGGGCGACTTCAATCGGATGTTCCTGTATATCAATAACGACTCCTACGTACTCAGGTACAACAGGCAATAGCAACGACAAACTCCAAACAAAGGCCAGGCATCTTTTGGAACAGGTGTCTGGCCTTTGTTTTATCCGCAGTAGAACTCGCACCATGTATCATAGACGTTCCCATTAAAGTTCATATTACCAAGTTTGACGAACATTAGAGACTTATAGTCGGCATCCATGGAAGTGACCACGTCGCCTCCCGCCCTGTAGATCCTCATCCTGCTTGGGTTTGCGACGGATACGGTCGTGTCACTGCATACCTTTATGAAGAATATCCATCCTTTTGGCGGCCACGTAGGAAGGACGACGGCGCCGGAAGCTATAACAAGGGACTGCTGGTGGTACACCCTATCGGTATAAGGCAATCTGTCTGAATCCGGTATGATTTGATTACCGGCATAACTTGAAGTTCCTAACTGAATACCTTTCAGACTTGAAGCACCGTTGTTTACAAGATTGAATTGGTGGTCAGGATCGCCGCCTTCCAACCAGATAGAACCATTGTATCCGTACAATTCATACTTATTAATACCAAATCCGCCTATATGGCCTGACTGGGACGTTATCTTTCCACTGAAGTCACCGTCAACGGCATGAAGTGAGCCGTCATTAGTGTCAATCCATATCTTGGCATTATCGCCAGCTGAGGACTTGAACACCGTATGGTCGGCCTGCAGTTCTATCTTACGGTTGTTGCCATCGATTAAGATGCCTGTCTGAGAAAGCCTGGTCTTAATGTCGTTGCCGACACCTGTTGCGTAATCAGATGCCTGGGTGGTGGTACAGAGCGAGAAGCTGTCGGCCGTCTGCTTGAATTCCGACGTGTTCAGTTTCCCGTTGACCTCCCTTTGCAGGGAGGCGTAGTTCTCGCTGGCGCTCTGCTTGTAGTCGCCGAACTCCTGCGACGACACCACCTTCTCGCCGTTCTGGCCGATGATGCCGTCGATCTTGGTGAAATGCTGCGTGGCGGCCTGCGAGCTCTGCTCGTACTCTGCATGAAACTGCGTGTACTGCCTGCCGAGGTAGGCGGTCTTCTCGGCGATGGCGTAGCGCGTGTCGCCGAAGATGATCTCGCGCCACGTGCCGAGAAGGTTGCACCAGAAGGGGATGCGAAGCGTGTGGGTGACACCGGCGCCATAGCGCACAGTGCAGTCTACCCAGCCGCTCTCCAGCGTGTTGGGCACCTGCGTCACCCACACACGGCCCGTCACGTTGTTAAACGAGGCGGTCACGCGGCGGTCGCTGGTCGTCACGCTCACGATCTGGAACTGCTGCGCCACGCCGCCGTTCACCACCGACAGCTGCGTGCAGCTGTTACCCATCGTGCCGTCTGGCAACTGTTCCACCTTGTCGATCTGTATGGGGAAGTCAGAAGGGCTGGTGCCCTCGTCGATCATCCGTCGGATATCCTCCGTTGAGTAGTTGGCCCCTTCTTGGTTCCAGAGCCAGTTCATGGGCAGCGCCGTCACCTCATAGGCGTCGTTGCCTTTCACGGCTGCATATACGCTCACCTTGTCGGTGGCGGTGTAGCGCTGTCCGTTGCAGGTGCCTTCCACGGTCAGGGTGTAGTCCTTGTTCGCCACGGATGCGCCTGCCGGTATGTTCACGCTCACAAAGTTGCCCTGCAGGCTCACGTGCGCGTCCGCGCCCGTCATGGTTATAGAGGTGATGGTCGCATCGACGTTCGTCACCATCAGCTTCACGGATGCGCTGACGGAGTAGGCGGCGGTAGCGCGGCCGTCCTTCTCGCAGGGCACGGCGATCATCGCCGGCTCGATGACGAGATAGGGCGAGATGCCTATCGACACCTCCATCTGCCAGACGGCCCTCTGTTCAAAGGTGGCGTCGCCCGGCTCCACGGTGGTGTAGTTCTGCACGTCGTGCAGCTGCAGCTGCTCCTCCAGGGACATGCGGTCGATCTCGGCCTGCAGGAACCAGTAGCCGTCGTCGTTCTCCTTGTGCGTGCCGGAGGCGACGATGCAGCGCCAGTAGCTGCCGTTGTGGGAGACGACGTCGTTGTAGTAGCAGCGGCGCGACGGCACGAGCGGGGCCACTTCCGGGTAGACCACGGTGAAGTCCTGGCGCGAGTTCTGCTGCGCGATGTCTACCCAGAGACCGCGGTTGATCGTGACGCCTTTCTCTCCGTACTCGGTGAGCCACTCAAACCTGTTGGCCACCACGCGCCAGCCCTTCGGCGACATGCGCGCCACGAGGCGGCCCGTGAGGTCCCACGAGTTGATGCCGTCGTACATCTTGATGGCGGGGGCGTCCTCCGAGGCCGTCTCTATCATGATGACGTTCTGCTGGTCCGTCCTCGTGCGGTGTCCCATCTGCACCACCTGATCGCCCACGCTGGGCAGGTCGCTGCCGGCGTCCTCGTGCGTGCGGTCGCTGCCGGTGTTCACTGAGAACTCGATGTAGTAATGCACCTTGCCGTCCTCAAGTTTCCCCTTTCCGACGGCAGTCACCAGGCGCCACCAGTAGGTGTTCTGCACCTTGTGGCCGCGGTAAAATTCCGTGCCGCCGTACATGTCGGTCTCCGTGCGGTACTCCTCGCCACGGTGGTCGGAGTCGTAGAAGCCCACGTCGGGGTTGTCGGTCTCGCCGCCAGAGTAATGGTCCATCTGGCTCTCAATGTTGAATGTCTGGCAGCGGGCCTGAGCGCCCACGGTCCAGTTGAGCATCGACTGCGTGCTGCCGTCGTCGGTGAAGAAGTAGCAGCGGATGGTGCGCATGGCGGCGCGCTCCTCAGGGGTGAGCCTGCGGGCCAAGCGCTTGCGCTTGCCGAGGAAGCGCTGGGCAAGGCTCTTCGAGAAGAGGCCGAGCAGGCGGGAGCCAACCGTCCAGGGCACGTTATAATAATCATAACCCTGCAACTCGCCGTCGGCGCCATACCACTCCACGCGGTAAATCTTGCCGCTGGCGGGCGACATGCAGAAGTTGCCGCCGATCGAGGATAGCTTGCGGATCTCCAGCTCGTTGAAGAAAGCCTTCTTGCGGATGGTCAGATAGTCGAACACGGCAGCCGAGTTGGAGCCCTCGTAGTCGTTGATGATGCGCCAACCGGTGTCGAGCAGGCCGTTGCCCGTAAAGTTGGTGCTCTGCACCTTATTAATATATGCGTTATAGGCGCGTAGGATTTTGCCCACGTTCACGTTGCCCTCCGTCACGATGTTGTTGGCGGTGATGTCGCCGTCGGCGGTCCATCCCCAGCGGTCCTTGATGCCGACCCAGATGCCCTTCAGGAAGCCGATCAGGCCGTGGGCCTCGTCGTCGTCGACCTTTGAGATGTACTTGCCGTGAATCTCATCCTCCTCGGTCCAGTACTGGTCGGTGCCCAGGATGCCGGTGTCAAAGCTCACGGTGCGCTTCCCCGCCTCTGGCAGGCTCACGTCGCCAAGCCTCACATACCAGTTGTCGGCATCCTCCACACCGCCGTCGGGGTGCTCCATGCCGAGGGCCGTCAGGTAGTCGTACTTGTCGGTCCAGTTGTCGCCTCCGCCATTCTTCGGGGCGAACACCAGGTAGCCCTCGCCCTTGTCGTACTTCGACAGGCGCGCGTAGATGGTGTAGGGCTTCGCGCTGTCGCCCAGGCGGCGGTTGCGCCCCTTCAGCGTCCACTCCTGGTAGGTGGAGTCCTCGTAGCCGATGCCGGCGTCGGGCGAATAGACCTTAATCTTCGCCCTACGTGCCAGGTACACGTCGAGGTCGTTCTCAGAACCGTTGCAGTTGGGGGTAATGCCGATGGCGCTCGGCGCTATGTAGTGGACAGTCGATGATCGGGCCATAACTTCAATTCTTCAATTCTTCTTTTCAATAAAAATAACCCTCCAAGTCCCCGCATCAAGGGCATGTGCCCTTGAAAAGCGCACGCCCGTGCATTATATTCAGCACAAAAAAGAACATCAGAATGGAACATCTGTCACTTGAGATATTCGACGAGACGGGCGTACACAGCCAGTATGCGGCACTCCCCGACAACACCAGCATCACCATTACCGACACCAGCGAGATCTTCGCCAGCGGCGACGTGTGGAGCTACAGCTTCACGCTCAACGTGGCGGCCAACGCCCACATCTTCGGCACGGCCGGCGACATGCACGGCTCCCGTCTGCACGACCAGATACACAAGCGCAGGGCCCGCCTGTGGGTGGAGGGGCTGCCGATGTACCTGGGCTACCTGAAGCTCGGCGACGAGGCGGAGGTGGACGACGAGGGCAACGTGGACGTGACCTTCGAGTCTGGCCAGAAGACCTTCGAGGACCTCATAGAGGGGGCGAAGGCGAACCAGGTGCCGCTGATGAGCGACGTGCAGATCGGCGTGGCGCTATGGCGCAAAAGATGGGCCAGGTACCGCGTGAAGCTCTCGGCATGGCTCGTGTTCGACGACCCTGACAGTGGCGAGATACCGTCGCACCACGACCCCGTCACCGACGGCTACGGACACGACGTGCTGGAGTTCGAGACAGACGGCGAGGCTATGGACGGCGGCATTCAGGACTATCCCCGCATGGTGTACCCGCGCGGCGAGTTCACCAACATGACGACGGGCCTCGTGGACCGTCTGGACTTCGTCAACACCGACCACCCTTACGACGAGGAGCACCCCTACTGCAACACCACGCTCTGCTACCAGCGCTACGGCTACGGCTACGGCGACGCCTACAGCCAGGAGAACGTGGTGAAGGACTACAACTCCGAGCCCGTGGCCGACCGCGGCTACGAGGTGATGCCGGCAGACCGCGTGAACTCCGCCCCGAACTTCTTCGTGATCTACTGGATCAGGGCGCTGATGAAGCACCTGGGCATCCGCATCGACGAGAACCAGATGGAGCAGGTGGAGGACCTCAAGCGCCTTTTCATGGTGAACACCGCCTGCTCGTACCGCGTGCCGAAGAACCGCACGGACTACGGCGGAACGATAGGCTGGTACCGCTTCGTAGGCTACGGGCGCGAGCGCTACCGCCTCGTACCCGAGATGTTCGGCCCCTTTGAGGACGGCGTATGGCAGAACCCGCGCAGGCTCGTCGACATGGAGAAGTGCGGCTTCTCGGGCACCATCACCAGGATCGACGACAGGGACTGCCGCTTCAAGGTCGGTGACTTCTACCCCATCAAGTTCCTGAAGTGCTCCGTCACCGAGGTCCAGGGCTGGGGCAGCACCGACAAGAACAGCTACATGGACCGCAACAGCTACCTGCACGACGCCTTCGCCACCAGCGACTGCTTCCCCGACGTGGACGTCTCCGACGTCATCAAGGCCGTGGAGAGCGGTTTCGGCGTGCGCCTGCTGTTCTCGGAGGACTTCAAGCGCGTGCGCATCATCCTGATCCGCAATCTGTTCCGCAATACTGACGTGCAGGACGTGGTCTGCGACGTGATAGGCAGTGACGTCAAGATGGAGAACCACACGCGGGGCTTCCGCATGACATACGGCGAGAACAGCGACACGCACTTCTACTACAAGGGCTTCGCCGACCTGCTGCCCCACAAGAAGGAAATATGGAAAGATAACAGCGACACGCACGACTACTCGAAGTGGGACCTCAACGCGGAGTACTCCGACGTCATCAACCGCGTGACGGCCTTCAACAAGACGTGCTACGTGACGCCTGAGACAGGCAACGCCTATGGTGTCAAGGTGGACAAGGAGGCCAAGACATACCGAGACCTGCACCCCTCGCTCTTTGAGTACGCGGGGTTCATGGACGCCGAGGACGGCGACTGCTCCGGCGAGGAGGAGACGATAGAGACGGTGACGGTGAACTTCACGCCAGCCATACAGAACGACCTGAACATGGAGCAGGAGCGCGCGGGCCGCCAGGAGCAGCAGTTCGCCCTGTTCGTCAGCGAGCAGATGCGACCGCGACGCCCGGACCTGCTGGACGGGCGTGACTACAACGACCCGACGGTGGGCTACGACGTGGACGGCGAGCTCTACGGACGCGACCAGGACGGCAGCTACAAGCACCCCGGCATGAGGGACGACGACGGCATCATCAAGCCCGGCGAGTTCGCCATCACCAGCGATATGTACGTCAGGAAGGCGGGGCTGAAGGCGGACATCATCCCCACGCGCATCTTCGACTACGGACCCTGGCACGTCTACTTCGACCTGGAGGGCTACATCAACGAGGGGTACCGCCTGTACCTGCAGGACAACTATGCGCCGAACGACGACGGCGTGCCGCCCG
>Ga0256407_10012460_pt1 | contig 11561 bp, 4 predicted proteins | sample RumenRJG_04DNA_FD_193489 | JGI IMG/M metagenome (GOLD analysis project Ga0256407, IMG submission 193489) | Bovine rumen microbial communities from Lethbridge, Alberta, Canada - RJG_04 | ecosystem: Host-associated > Mammals > Digestive system > Stomach > Rumen | place: Canada: Alberta | collected... | reverse complement strand
CAAACTGGCTCAGGTCGACCTGAAATGCCTTGGGGTCGTGCACCGAGAAGGGCGACCCACTCAGGATGACTCCTATCACGTCGGGGTCATCGACCGGAAACTTGTTGTAGGGCAGAATCTCGCAGAAGGTGTCGAGTTCGCGAACCCGTCGCCCGATGAGCTGGGTGGTCTGCGAACCGAAGTCGAGGATGATAATCTTCTGTTGCATGCGATGATGAAATGGTGATTATGGTTATGTGGGTGCAAAGGTACGACTTTTTTGATTAAGAATTAAGAATTAAGAATTAAGAATTGTGAAATGCCCCCTTTCCGTCGCTACATGGGGTTTCGCCACGCTGGTGCGTGTGGCTTCGGTGCAGGGCAGGTGATTCGGGCAGCGGAGCGCGACAGGGGGTCAGACCCTCTGTTGCCAGCCTCGCGTTGCTCGGTGGCACAGGAGGGTCAGGCCCCCCTGTCGCGCCGTTCAACCGAGCGGAGACAAGGAGGCAAACGGGGGCGGAGGTGGGACGAAAAATGACCGCCCAGCAGCGATGAAGCCAGGCGGTCATTATGAATTATGAATTATAAATTAGAAGATGGCTTTGCTGGTGCGCACGGTGCCATCGGTATAGCGGGTGATGACGATGTTCACACCCTGCATCGGCGTGCGGCTCATGCGGCCCTGTGCGTCACAATAGGTGACCGTCTGCACGGTGCGTGCGGCATCGACAGTGGCTACACCAGTGGCCGCATCGACAAAGCTGGCCGTGACCAGGACATCGCTGGCCGGCATGACGAAGCTATAGCCCGTGCCACGCATCGGAGTCAGCTCGACGGGGGCGCCACTGGCATCGATGACAGTGACCTCATGCAGCCTATAGCCCTCGTTAGGCTCGACGGTGAATGCCACCGTCTCATACTGCTGCGACTTGTCCTGACCGTCCATGACCACCACACCGGCGGTGTAAGTCACAGTGCCGGCATCCTGCGGGTCGACCACGGTGGTCACATCATAGTTCTGCGCCTGCTTGTAGAGGTAGACGCGCGTGTAGGTGCTGGCCCAGGTCTGGAAGGTGAACTTCTGCTCATCATTGACATAGCGCATGAAGTAGGTGTTTCCATTCTGCGTTGTGCCACTGCTGATGAGCGCGTTGTAGTTGGTGTTGCCGGTCACCGAGGTGTAGAACGTGTAGGGGTTGGCCGTGTTGACAATCGAGTTGCTGGTGTTGCGCAGATAGAGCGCGCCGTCGACAATCGAGTACTGTGCCGGCACGACACTGCCCGTCTGCGAGCCCACGTCCTGCAGCGTGATGACCTGGGTGTCGTCGTTGACACGCACCTTGGTCTGTTCGTCATTGAGCCACTCAACATCCTCGGCCTGCTTGTCGTAGGCAGTGACCTCGCCGTTATAGAGCGCGCCCACCGAGCTCATGGCTTTGCCGTAATACTTGCTCACGAGCACATACTTGCCGCCAGTGACCAGCTCGGAGTTGTCGGTCACCAGGTCATAGATGTCGCCGTTGTCCTTGAAGTAGGTGACCTTGATTTCGCCGAAGCGCACGATGCGCCCGGTCTCGACATAAAAGGTGATGCTCTGCGTGAGTCCATCGCTCCACTTGCCGTCATGTCCACTGTAGGTATATGTGCCCATATTGTTGCCGGTCTTGTAGGTCTGGTTGGTGAAGCTCGTGATCAGGCCGGGGCCATAGTCCTCGGTGTCCTCGCCGATACAGGTGAACTCAATGCTCTTGATCAGGTGGTTGTAGGTGACCACGGTGAAGGTGTTGGCTCCGCCGGTGCCACCGGGGGCTTGCTCATAGTAGCTGGGGTTGTTCATGCCGTACATCTGTACCTTGACACCGTCCTTGACAACGTAGGATGCGCCCATGTCGACGCCGGGTTGGAACACTACGGTCTTGTCGCCCGCCCATGCAGTGGCGACTGCAGCGACCGTCAGAATAAATGCGAATAGTTTCTTCATTTTTTTAGTTTTTAATTGGGTTTATTTTCAGTTTCTCACTTGCCATAGCGGCAAAGTGCAAAATTACAACAATTTTCTCAAACTTCTACATTCTTTTGCCAAAAAATTTCAACAATTTGCCTGTCAAATCGTTCACCCGAGCGGAGACAAGGGAGGCGGAAAGGGGGGAGAAAGGGGTCTGACCCGATGTGCCACCGAGCGCAGCTCGGCTGGCAACAGCGGGTCAGACCCCCTGAAGCAACGGTAAGGTTTTTTTCGCCACGGTGGAAGCGTGTTCGCTTCGATGCAGGACTGGTGGTTCGGGCAGCGGAGCGCGACATGGGGTCAGACCATCTGTTGCCAGCCTCGCGTTGCTCGGTGGCACAGGAGGGTCAGACCCCATGTCGCACCGTTCAACCGAGCGGAGACAAGGAGGCAAACGGGGGCGGAGGTGGGACGAAAAATGACCGCCCAGCAGCGATGAAGCCAGGCGGTCATTATGAATTATAAATTATGAATTATGAATCAGAAGATGGTTTTGCTGGTGGTGACGGTGCCGTCGGTGTAGCGGGTGACGATGATGTTCACACCCTGCAGCGGACGGCGGCTCATGCGGCCGGCCAGGTCGCAGTAGGTCACGCTCTGCACTGCCTTGCCGGCGGTCACTGTCTGCACGGCGGTGACAATATGCGTCTGGTCCACCACCAGGTCGAGCGGGTAAACGATATAGTTACCCGTCGGTGTCTGGCCGGCCTTGGGCTCGATGCGTGCCGGTACACTAGCACTGGGCGACACCACGGCCGTCACCGGCTTCTGGATGATGGCGTGGAACGTATATGCCTGAGCGTCCTCAAACTCATCCATGTTTGCGCGCTGGTCAGCGACCACATCGGGGTCAGGGTTGTCCCAGTTGTTGTAATCCCATTCAACCTCAAACGCTCCATCCAGGTTAGCCTCGTTCACGTCAATGTCCTTGGCCGGCACCACAAAGCGCTGGTTGGCCTTGTCCCACACGGCGAAAGTAATCAAAGCATACTCCTGAATCTTGGGGTTGAGCAGGTAGTAGTACTTGCCATTGGCCGTGGGGCCTTGCACTATCACATCGTTGCCGGCAACATAGTCGCTGGCATCGCTCACGCCGTGGTAGCTCATGAAGTTCATCGGGCAGTAGTAGTTGGGCTGGTAGTTGAGCGCACCCGACTCACTGACAGGCACCAGCTCAGGCTCGGCCGAGAGCACGATGCGGTAGTTCTCGTCGTCGACATAGGTACCCTTGACCGACCCGGCTTTCATGTATTTGTTAACCAAGTTTATGGCCAGTTGGTCGCCATGCTCGATATTGCTGAAATCAAGCTGCACCCAGTTCTTCTGCTCCCATGCATCGGCCTGGGTGAGGTCAGAGCGGTAGCCCTCGGGGGCTGTGTTGGCCATGTAGTCGGTGAAATACCTCATGTAGTCGATGGCTCCAGCGGGCTTCTCGCTGGCGTTGTTCGAGTCAAAGTCCACGTCCTTGGCCCAGAGGATGTTGTTCATCGCATACACGCCCATCAGCCGGTCAGAGACAATGTACTTGTGCCCCTCCACGCCCTTGTCGGGATGCTCAATCCAGTGCAGCGGAGTCTCAATGACCTTGTAGTAGTTGGTACCCGGCACGGTGATCCATCCCAGATAGTTGGTGGCGGTGACCTCGGTGACCGTGATGCCCTCATTGACGGTGTTGAGCGTGGTCGACACATTGGTGGTCGATGCCGTTGTCACATCGTTGTAGGTAGCTCCATCGGTGCTGGTGCTCACCTTGTAGTAGAAATTGGCATCAGGCTCGTTGTCGGCCGGATAGCTCGGCGTTCCGGCGGGTGTGGTGATGTTGCTGTTCACGGCCAGAATCTCGTTGTAGAGTGCCGTGTTCATGGTCACCTCAGTACCCTTTGAGATGTAGGGTGCTTCGGCGGCAGTTGCACCGCCCTCGGGGTCAAACGCCATCGACAAGTCCTTGCGAATGACAGTCATCTGCGTCATAGCGTCATTGACGATGATGCGATAGATGCCTGCCGGGATGCGGAAAGCCGAGTTGCGATTGGCATCGGTATCAGTGTACAACGGCTTCTGAGCGCCATTATCGCCATTGAGCTCGCTGTCGGTGATATCAACATTTCCGCCATTGTTTTGGCTGGCCACCAGTCGATATCCTTCGAGATAACTCCAATTATCCTCGCTGGCATAGCGTTTGGAGAGGCTGAAGTAGCCATACGGGTCGCCCGTGTTGTCGCCAAAATTGCCGGTGCCTTTGTAGTAGACATCGATGTAGTAACCAATCGTGGAGTTATATTTGAACTGTGGGCCATAGGCATGCCACTTTTGCGTCCCATTGTCGTTATAAGTCCAGAAGAGGTTGTTGGCATCACCCAGCAGGAACAGCCCCTCGGGTGCCGGCTCGTTGAACGTGGCGGTGATGATCACTTTATAGTCGGGCATGGTGAAGTGGTAGTTGTCCTGCGCATCGGGCGAGAGGGTGGTTTCGCTCAACACCTCGCCGGTGTTCTCATTAACGACCTTCATCGTGACACTGTAGAGTTCATAATAACCCTTCGACTCGTCAGTGATGTCAATCAGGTTGGGCGTCACGTTGAAGACCACATTCTCGCCCTCTGACGACTTCACCTGGTTTTGCTGCACGACATACCCCTCGGTAAGGAAGATGTTGCCACACTTCTCGTAGGGCAGCACCTCGGTGACAATATCATGATACTGCACCTGCTCGAAAGTTGCGATGATATGCACATCGTTGCCCGGCATGACAAAGGTGTAGAGTGTGCCGTTTATGCTTTGCGACACTGTCAATGGTGAAACTGTGTTTGTGGCATCATCGGCATAGGCAATTGATAAATTTCCTATTTTATAGCCAACCGCTGGAGTAACCAGAAACTGTACGGTATCCATCTTTTGCGACCAGTTAGTGCCATTGTCAACAAGAATACCATCGCGCAGCGAGATGCTGCCATAAGCGGCATTGGGCTGCACCTCGGTTGTCACACGATACTGCTTGGCTGGCTTGTAAAGATAGACACGCCGGTCAGAATATGCCTGATCATACATGTTTCTGAACTGGTAATACGTGTAAGTACTATTTCCAGAAGTATATGTTGCTATATGCCTAATAGCATAATCGCTAAAAGCACTACCCTGATATTTTATTGCGGCATAATACCCCCAGTTGGTTTGGACATCGTTGGTATTAATTGTTACCTTAGTGTTCACATAATCGGCTGATGGTTTATTAGCAACCTTCGTTAGATGATAACCACGCCTTCCTGTTGTCGTAACTAGGCTACTTTGAGTTCTGATATAATTACCTCCTGCTTTGATACAATACGGATAAGATGAATTGCCCGAAGCCTCAAACGTTATAAATTGCGTTTCACTATTAGCCTTAACACGCATACCATCGTCAATTAACTCAACGGGAGTCGACAATATGTCATCGGTTGCAGATGAGCCAGTTGTATTCACACTAAGCGCATAGCCTTGAGTTGTGGCATAAGACTCACGATTAACAAGCATGTAGGTTGTTCCGGTAGTCACCTCGTTTTGTGCGGTCACAAGCTCATACATATCGCCAACTTCCTGCTCAACAGTGATATCGATAGATGCGAAGCGCACGGGTTTGCCCTCGTTCTCAAACATCAACTCGTAACCAGCAGGCAAGCCGTCGAAGTATTTTTTATGCGCAATGCCGTTGGTAGAATATGTGCCCGTAAATATCGAATTCCAGCAAGCATCGTATGTGCTACCCAAGTAGTCGTAGGTCAGCTTTCCTGCATATTCGGAGTGTGTCTGGCTATACTGGATGTGCAGTGTCCTCGGTCCCCAGTAGAATGGATCGAGGTTGTCGTTTGTGTAGTTGTCCAGACAGTGGAACACAATCTTCTTGATGTTAAAGTTAAACGACTTGATAGTAATTGTCGTCTGCTGCTTCATCAACAAGAAGTTCGGGTTGTTCATGCCACCCGACATCTTTAGCTGCACACCACCTTTGGTGATATTGTAGACTGTATTGGCACTTTCCCAGTCCACATCATTTCGAGATATGGTGATGGTTTTCTCTCCTGCCCAGGCGGTGGTTATGGCTAGGGTGAGGAGGGTGAGGAATGTGAATAGTTTTTTCATTATCATTGTCGTTTTAGAGATTAATAAATTCAATCAGAGTGCAAAAAATGCTTGACAGAAAAGCCGTAGTCACATTGTCAAGACGGAACGGAATCGTTTCATCGACAAGGGTTCATGCCCAATCGGTCTTCTACAGGTTCTTGCAACCCATAATAAGCATCACTTCTTAATTTTGCAAAGATAGAACAATTTTCTGAAACGACAAAGCAGAAAATTTAAAAAAATAAGTAAATCAAGCTTTTTGGTTAACAAATGGCATGATTTTCAGCAAGAATGGTCTGTCACCGGCCATGAGGCGACAAGAAGGGAGGTTGACCCGATGTTGCGACGGAAAGGAGGTTTTTCGACACGATGCCGCGTGTGGCTTCGGTACAGGGCTGGTGACTCGTGCAGCGAAGTGCTACAGGGGGTCAGACCCTCTGTTGCCAGCCTCGCGCTGCTCGGTGGCACAGAAGGGTCAGACCCCTTGTAGCACCGTTCATCCGAGCGAAGGCTGGGAGGTGAAAGGGTGCGGAATGGGGCGGCAGGTCGCCGCTATGGCTCGATGACGGGGAAGAGGCCGTAGAGCATGGTGTCGATGCGGTCGGTGACCTGGGCGAAATGCTCGGGGTTGTCGCCAAACTTGCACGTGTCGCCATCGATGATGAGCAGGGGCCCCCGGTAGTCGGCAATCCACTGCTCGTAGCGGCGCTCCAAGCCCTGCAGATAGTCGAGCCGCATGGTCTGCTCGTAGTCGCGGCCGCGCTTCTGGATCTGCGCCACGAGGGTCGAGATGCTGGCGCGGATATAGATCATGAGGTCGGGCAGCTTGACCAGCGACATCATCAGGTCGAACAGGTCGCGATAGTTGTCGAAGTCTCGGTCGCTCATCTTGCCCTGGTCGTGCAGGTTGGGCGCAAAGATGCACGCGTCCTCAAAGATGGTACGGTCCTGGATGATGATCTCTTCGCTCTTTGAGATCTCGACCACCTCCTTGAAGCGGCGGTTGAGGAAGTAAATCTGCAAGTTGAACGCCCACCGCTCCATGTCGGCATAGAAGTCGGCGAGATAGGGGTTGTCGGCCACCGACTCGTAGCGCGGTGTCCAGCCATAACGCTGCGCGAGCATGCGTGTGAGTGTGGTCTTGCCACAACCGATGTTTCCTGCTACTGCGATATGCATACTATCTAGGAGTTAAGAAGTTTTTAGTTGTTAGTTGTTTGTTTTTAGTTTTTAGCTGTTAGTTGCTGCCTCGACTAACGTGTAATGTCTAAAAACTAAATTCTAAAGCCCAGGCGTGTCAGGGAAGAGTCCGTAGAGGAGGCGGTCAATGCGGTCGGTGACCTGAGCCAAGTCCTCGGGGCGGTTCTCAAAGTCGAGGTTGTCCTTGTCGACAATCATCACGCGACCTCGATACTGACGGGTGATGAAGTCCTCGTAGCGACGGTTGAGGTTCTCGAGATACTCGAGCTGCATGGTCTGCTCGTAGCCTCGGCCACGCTTCTGGATGTTGCCCACCAGATGTGCCACCGAAGCCCGCAAATAAATCATCAGGTCGGGCAGACGCACCACCGAGAGCATCTGCTCGAACAGTTCCATGTAGGTGTTGTAGTCGCGGTCGCTGAGGTTGCCCATGGCCTTGTTGTTGGCCATGAAGACATACACGCCCTCAAAGATGGAGCGGTCCTGGATGATGGTGTCGGACGACTGCGAGATGGCCAGCAGGTCGCGGAAGCGCTCCTTGAGGAAGAACACCTCAAGGTTGAACGACCAGCGGTGGATGTCGCGGTAGTAGTCCTCGAGATAGGGGTTGTGGTCGACTGTCTCGAACCGTGGGGTCCATCCGTAATGCCTGGCAAGGAGCCGCGTGAGCGTCGACTTGCCGCTGCCTATGTTTCCGGCTATGGCGATGTGCATGCGTTGTGAGTTATGAGACCACAAAGGTAGTACTTTTAATTGAAAACTGAAAATTGTGTATCGAAAATTGTGAAATGAGCGTAACGGGGCATCCCCTGCCGTTGCACCGTTCAACCAAGTGCCCCCGTGTCGCAATGCAGAACGGAACGACCGCCTGACATTGCTGCCAGGCGGTCATTATGAATTATGAATTATACATTATACATTAGAACACAGCCTTGGTGGTGCGCTGCGTACCGTCGTCGTATGTGGTGATGACGATGTTCACACCATCGAACGGCCGTGTGCTCTGCTGTCCGGCGGGGTTGACATAGCGCACAGCCTTGACAGTGCGGTTGATGTCGACACCGTTGACCGACGTGAAGGGAACCTTGACGATGGCCAGCTCATCGCGTGCGGGCGTGGTGCTCTGGTTGTCCTCGGTGGGAATCGAGTAGATAGCCACCTTAGCACCCGAGCAGATGAGGTTGCCGGCATAGTCGAAGTTCATCTGATAGATTGTGTTTCCGCTGCGCAGTGCCTCGGTTGCCTTGAACGAGAACTTGGGCGTAAACACCGGGGTGTAGCCGTCGAACTGCAGGTCGTAGAACTGTAGCGTTCCGCCACCGTCGTTGATGACAAACATGCTCTCGTCGTCGCTCATGGCAAATCCCGACTGTGCCGACCCGTCCATATAGGTCGATGCGAAGTCGACATCGGCACCCGAGTTGTAGGTGATATTGCCCTCGGGATCGACAAACAGCAGCGAAGGCACACCGCGGGCATTGTTGCCGGCACTGCGATACTGTGCCACCCAGCAGCTGCCGTCGGGACGTCCCCACACGTTGCCGTTGCCATTGGCCTCGTATGCTCCGACGGCGTATGTCACGTCGGGTGCCTGATTCCAGTAGCTAGCCAGCGGGCCTTCGGCACTGCCGATGTTGTAGACACTGACGTTGTTGCCCGAGCCATTGACCACGACATCCTCGTTGTAGACAAACATCTTGGTGTCGGCACCCTCTCCGGCAATGTGCAAGCCCGGCACCGAGCCACCCACAACCACGCCCTCGGCGTTGGTGAGCAGACCGTCACCGTTGCGGCTCAGCAGCGAGCCGTCCTCGTTGGCAAAGAATGGCTTGAATCCGGCATCCTGGTTAGCCGGGTCAAAGACATAGACACCCGAAGTCGGGTCTCCCCAGTCGGGCATGTAGACCTTGCCCTCGGGGTCGATGGCCAGACGATAGTTGCTGCGGAAGGTCAAGCCGTCGCTGCGGCTGTTGATGACTGCATCGTTGACACGCGTGTAGTCGGGATTGTAGATCCACAGGCCGTTCTCGGCACTGGAAGTGCCGGGACGGTGGCCGACGTAAATGCGTCCGAAGTAGTTGCTCTCGGGGTTCTTGTCGACGGTGTTGAACGTGTAGGTGTAGTTGAAGTCATCGGGGTTGTTGATCAGTCCGAACGTGGGGATGGTGTTGCCCACCAGATTGACGGCCCAGTCGATGGTCTGGCCGTCCTCGCCCGGAATCTGGTCCTTGGTCAGCGTGACGGTGTTCAGCCCCTCGACCACATCGGTCAACGGCCACTCACCCAGCACCTCGCCCGTCTCGCGGTCGGTGAAGATGATTGAGCCACTGACGGCATCATCGTTGGCACTGAAGGTGAAGGTATAATTCTCGCCCTCTTCGAGCTTGTCCAAGCCGTAGGCATAGATGCCCTTGACCACAGGCTGGTCGACACCCTTGGTGGTGAACAGGCTGAGACCGTCAGCTCCCACAAGTGCAGCCTGGATGTCCTCGCCATCGACTACCGCCGTGGCGATGTTCTGGGTCAGGCCGTTCAGGATGGGATCGTGATGTGTGGCCTTGCGCGGTGCTCCGGCTGCCGACGCCAGGTCGGTGTTGACAGTCTTGATGAGCTTGGCCTGGTCGATGCCGCCGGTGATGTCCAGAATCTTGACACCCTTGACCACACCATCGATGGCGTATGGCGTGACGAGCAGGTTGTGACCGGCATACTTGAAGCACTGGAATCCGACACCCGTAACGCCAAACTCGTCGCTCAACAACTTGATGTCGGAGGGGCGTCCGGCACTAGACACCGGTGTGACAAACTCGCTGATGACGCCCTTGCCACCCAGGATGGTCTTGTCATCGCCATTGGGCGAGACCATCAGGCGCAGTTCCTCGCCGTAGGCATCCTGCTTGCCGACAAATCCATCGGAATAGAGGTTGTCGTAGAACACCGACGACTGCTCGCCATCGACCATGTTGATGTGCACGAGGCGGATGTTGCAGGACGAGCCGGTGGTCATGGCCGTGAGGATGACCTGGCACTCGCCGGTCGACGGGCCGTTGACCAGAATAGAGTGACCCACATTGGCATTGTAGTAGTTGCCCGAGTTGGCCGTCGATGCAAACAGTGCCGGGGCTCCATCGATGTCGTTCCAGATATAGACGCGTGCCGTGCCGCGGGCATAACCGTCGGCAACATAGTCGGTACTGAACTGATTCTCGGTGAGCGCCACACCCACGAGCTTGTTGTCGGCGGTGCGGTTGATGGCGTTGAGTGCGCTGAAGAAGCCCGGAGTGTCCTCGGTGTAGAGTCCCTCGGTGCTCAGCTCCTTAATCATCTCCTTGGTGCTGGTCTTGACCAGATAGAGGTGCGGTGTCTTGCCGTCGTTGGTGAGCACGACGGTCGAGTCGCCCAGCTGCACGGCATCCTTGATGGTGCCGACCAAGTCGAGTGCCCCGGCCGACTGGTCGAAGATAAACTCGCTGGCCAGCTTGAGGTAGGCAGGCTGGTCGGGCTCGGGATAGTTCTCATAGACCTCGGTGGGGGGCTCGTAGGCCTCGTTCTCAAGATAAATCTTGGCGTATGAGGTCTGGTCGGCCGTGACGGTGACCGCCACTTGCTCGTCCATCACCTTGTAGCCGTCGAGCGTTGCGCCGACGGTGTACTCACCCGGCTCCAAGTCCTCAAAGACAAAGATGCCGTTGTACTCGTTGTCGACGGTGTAGCTGGCCACCACCTCATTGCCCCTGTAGAGCTTGACCTCTGCGCCATTGAGCGGCAGCAGAGCGTCGTCGGTGCCGGGCATGGGCTTGTAGTAGGTGTGCGAGAACTTCTCGTGCAGGTCACGCACATGCCCCATGATGTCGCCGGTGGTGAGTCCCTGCAGGCCGAAGTAGCGCGCGATGCCACGTGCCTCGCGACGACCTTCCTGCTGGTCATAGTCGAAGTTGAGCGCACGGTGACGTGCCGGCTGGTAGGTGTGGAAGAACGCCTCAAAGAGGAATCCCGGCACACCATGCTTGAGCACGCCCAGGTAGCCACTGTACTTGTTGCCGTTGCTGCGGGTTGAGGTCGAGTAACTGCCGTAGAAATTGATGTCGCCACGGATGTTCTTGTTGGTGCGCGAGTAGGCACTCTGCGGGTCCAGCTCGTTCATGTAGTGAGTGTCCCACACGGCATCGGCCATGGCATAACTGCCCGGCACAGCCTCGCCGTCATAGCCCGCATCGCCGGTCTTGCCTTGGTCATAGCCGCGGTAGAGAGCCAGCGGATAGTTGACCATGTCGCC
>Ga0256407_10012459_pt1 | contig 11561 bp, 9 predicted proteins | sample RumenRJG_04DNA_FD_193489 | JGI IMG/M metagenome (GOLD analysis project Ga0256407, IMG submission 193489) | Bovine rumen microbial communities from Lethbridge, Alberta, Canada - RJG_04 | ecosystem: Host-associated > Mammals > Digestive system > Stomach > Rumen | place: Canada: Alberta | collected... | reverse complement strand
TTATTAATTTTAATTATTCATTATAAATTAAAGAATATAAAAAGTAATATTTATGTTAATTTTATAATTAATTTTTTCTTATATGTTCAATATTTTTTATAAAAATTATAAATGGGAGAAGTAATTGATTTTTGTGATGAAAAAATTTTTTAAATCAATAATATAAAGAAAATGAAATAGAAATAAAACTCAAAAAATAATTAAAAAAAAATAATAAAACAATAGAATAGCTTAATTCAATAATTAGATTTGAAATTTGATTTATCATTTTTTTAATAACAATATTTTGTAAATTTGATTTATTTAATATTAATTAATATTTCTTTTAATTTGAAAATAAAATGTTTTTTTAATAATAATTTTATTTATTAAATAAATTAATTAATAAATGAAGAAGTAAAAAAGATAAAATGAAAAATAAATTATTTATATTAAAGAAATTTATTTTTTTCTTATATTTTTTATATTTATTTCATTTAAATTATGATTAGAGTTGAGTTTTTTCTTTAATTAATTATTAAAAATTTTACGCTATAATTCAAATTTTTTTATATTTATATCATTTATAATTAATGTTTGAATTTTAATCTTTTGTCTGTATTTTATTTTCTAAATATTTTCTGATTTTTTGTATTTCATTATATATTCCCTTAATATCTTTAATTCTTTCTTTTAAATTATTTTGTTTTTTACAAACTAATACAATTTCTTTATTTTGTAAATTAATATAAATATAATAAATTATAGAATTTAATTCAAAACAATAAATTTTATATAATTTACTATGCTCACATTTATATCCTTCTGTTAATTCTAACAAATTTTTCTTAATAGTTTTAAAAGACTATTAAAATCATAAATTAAAATTAAATTTTACTTCCATTATTATTGATGATATATTATTAAGATTTAAATTAGCATTTATATTTTGTATTATACTACATTGAGTTTTATCATTTGAAGAATTATTGATTTCATCTTCATTTTTTTCTTTTTGATTTATTATTTTTTGTTTTTTATTTCTTTTTTTTTTTCCTAATACTATTATATTATAAAGTTATATTATTACAATTTTTATTTTTCTCTTCAATTCTTTGTACTAAAAATATTGGATGATTATCCATAATTTCATATGGAATTTTAATTTTTAAAGGAGACACTTTATTATTTATTATATTATTGTCATTTATATCATTATTTAATAATTTATTGTTTTCTTCTTCATAATTATTATTATTGTATATATTATTAATATTTATTTTATTTTCATTGTTTTGAGATATTATATTATGTGATGAGTTATTATATGAATTTATAATTAATTTTGCTTTTTGTTTTTTTAATTCTGATGAATTTGTTATAATTTCTAATTTATTATCTAATTTTTCTTTTTCTGAATTTTCAAATAAAGATTTTGAAATGTTCATTTTTAATTAAAAAGAATTTTATAATATTTTTATTAATTTTTCTCAATTAAAAATATATTTATAAAATATGATTGTAAGTTACAATTATTTATAATTTTTTTATTTTTTCTTAAAAAATTCAAATTAAAAAATAAAAATTATGGAAAATCAAAGAACAGATAATAATACAATAAAATTAGTATCACGATTATCTTTTTTTTTAATTATATTAAGTATAACTTCATGTTTAATAAGACCTGATTTTAATTTAATAAGTGGATTTTTAATAATAATAATTTTTAATAGATATCTTTTTAAGGATGAATCATTATTTTTAAAAATAATAATTCATATTTTAATAGCAGCTTCTATTTTAGAAATTATTTGGTTTTTTTTTTCTTTACCTTCATTTTTTTTTTTAACTGAAACAAATACATTTTGGAAAAGTTTATCTCTAATGCATTCAATAGGTTTAACTTTAGCATTAATTCAATTATTATTAAAAATAATAATGTTTTGTATATTATATAATCAATATAAAATTGTTTCTAATAATGATTTAACTTATTTAAAAAACTTTAGTTATAATTCAAAAGAATTAAATTGAAAAAAATAAATAAAGAAATATTATTTAATTTAATTAATATAAAACTTTTTCTTAATAAAAATTTTTTAATAAATGGAAAAAGAAAGAGTAATATCCCAAGAAAAAAAAGTAAAAATAAAAACAGAGACTTCAAATTCAAAAAACAAAAAATCAAATCAATATCAAAATTTAAAAAAAAAAAAAAATAAAAAAATTACAAAAAAAAAAAGACAAAAATTAATAGAAAATAAAGAAAAAAATGAAAACGAAAATGAAATATTAACAATGAAAGATGTAATAAATATAGTATTACAAAATGATTTAACATATCCAGGATTACATCAAGGTTCATGTGAAAGAACAAGAATTTCTTTACCATTATTACAAGAATCTTCTCAATTAATTTTAATATGGAAACAATTTTGTTTCTATATTGAAAAAAAATTAACTGAAGGAATAAGTGTAAATGTAAAAAATTTTGGTACATTTTTTTTTACTAATATTAATGATATTAAAACAAAAACAAATTTTCTTTTTACAAATAGTTTTATTGATAATTCAAAATTTAATATTAAAAAATTAACATTTCAATTATCTTCAAATTATAGAAAAATATTAAAACATTTTCCAGATGAAAAAAAAAAAAGAAAAATACTTCAACCAATTTGGATTATGGAAAATAGAAATTTAATTGATTGGAATGCATTTCCTATTTCTAAAGCTTGTTTTTTAAAAGAAGATGTTATTAAAGATGGTATTGATAATATTTTTAAAGCAATTTATGATATAGTTGAAGCAAAAAAAAATTTAATTGTTCAAACTGGTTTTTGTAATATTCAATTTTTAAATGGAGAAATGAAATATACTTTTGAAGAAAATACTCTATTAAATAATATATTTTAGGAAAAATTTTTTTTATTTAATTTATTTATATAATATATATTAATTAACATTTAACATTTCAAAATTATTTTTTTTAAAAATACTTTATTATTTATTATTTATATCATAATATAAAATAATATAAATAATAATAATCAAAACACTTTTTTTATTATATTTTTATTTAAAAGGCTAAAGTAATAATAATATTTTTAATAATTTCCTTAGTAATACTTTCTTGTCCATTTAAATGATATAATTTCAAAACATTATTTTTTCCAACTGTAGAAACTTCAATATTAATTGAATTATCAGAATTTTTTTTACAAATATATTTTAAATTATCAATTTTAGTTAAAGTTAATCCATTATCAATACATAATAAAGTTAATTTATCATTTATTTGTTCTAAACTTGAATTTGTTGTACATAAAGCAAAATCTCTTTTATTTGATATCATTTTATTTTTCATATCTATATCATTTTCTAAATCAAAATTTATTTCTACTTGTTGAGTTTTTGGAGTTTTTATTTTAACATTTTTTTTTTGTTTTGTTATATTTGATTTTGAATCATCTGAAACTAATTTTATAACATTTACATCATGATTTTTAGAATGAAATGATTTTTTATTTAAATTTTTTACTGAGTTTTTTCTTTGTGAATTAATTGATATTTTTTTATTTTTACTATTATTACTTTTTCTACTTTTAAATTGATTATTATTATTTATAACAATATTATTATTTGAATTTTCTTTTAATTCTTTTGTATTTATCGTAATATCAATATCTACAGTATTGGGTTTTTGCCTTATTGAATTTATTTTATAACTTTGTTTATTTTTTTTATTATTTGATTCACTAAATTGTGTAATTAAATTAACAGGAGAAACTGGTCTTAATGTATTTATTGGTTTTTTTCCTATTACTGTATTACTATTTATATTATTATTATTATTATTATTTTTTGAATTTTTTTCTTTTGTATTTTCTGACATTGAATTTTCTTTTTTTATTGTAATACTTATTTCATTATTTATTTTTTTTGAATTTGATGTATTTATTTGATTCTTTTTTTTACTTGTTGATATATTTGAAATTGAATTTGTTTCTGTAAATGATGGACAATAATAATTTGATGCTGAATTATTTTTATGATTTGGTGATTGAATTTTCTTACTTAAATTATTTGAATTATAATTATTTAAATTTGAATTAATATTTGATTTACAATTTTTTTTATGAAAATATATTTGATTATTTTTCTTTTGATGAATTTGATTTTTAGGGAAATTATTTTCAACTTTAATAGCTCTATTATTTTTTTCTTTTTTTTGTAAATTATTATAACTCATTTTAGAATTTGAAGAAGATAAAGAACAATTAGAAATTTTACTTCTATTACTTACAGTTTTATTTAAATATAAATTTGAATCTTCATTAAAAGTCAATAAATATTTTGTTTCAATATTTTGATTAAAACTTGTATTTTTAATTAAATATTTTTTATTTTTCTTATTTAACGTAATATAATTTGAATGTGAACGAGGATAAAATTCAATTGTATCATTTTTACTATCTGAAATATTATAAGTTGAATAATGATTTACACTTTTATCAATATTATTATAAAATGAACTTTGACTACTTGAATTACTTTCTTTATTTAAATTATTATTACTATTCATTATATCCATTAAATTTATTGTATTTGATGGAATATACATTATATCTTTACTTTTACTTTTATTTTTATTGTTTAATTTACAATTTTTTGTACTTTTTTCATATGAGACTGAAGTGTTTATATCACTATTTTTACTTTTACTTCTTGAATAATTTCCTTTTTTATTTTTATATTTATTATAATATTCATTCATTTGTGAATTTGTTTTTAATTTGTTAAATTTATTTTTTACATTTGTAAATATTTTTTTATTTACTGGAACTAATTTTGGTATTCCTATTATAATATTTGAATCTATTTTATTCTTTTTTATTACTTTTGATATATCTAATGAACTACTAAAATCATTTTTACTACTTTGATTCGAATTATTAGAATCAATAGTTCTATTAACAGAATTATCATTAAAAGTATTCCTATATCTATTTTTACTATTCATAGAATAATTTTTACTTCTATAACTTTTCGATATTTTATGATTAGAATTATTTCTCGATTCATGAGAACTTTTATTATTATTTTTATCATCCTTCTTTAAATTAATTTTCATTCCATTTGAATTATTTTTAATAATACTATTATTATTATTATTCCCAATTGAACTAGCTGAAGTAATACTATTTAATCCACTTCTCACAGAAGAAATTTCAATTTTATATCTTTTTAATAACAATTCATAAGTAGCAGTAATATTATTATGTTTATTATTATCTAAATTAAAAATAATATCTTCTCTTTTAAAATTAAATTCAATCATATTTATCATTTTCTCAATAACAACTTCACAATATTTCCCTTTTTCATTCCTAATCAAAATATCATCAATATGATAATTCAAAATAGCTTTATTTAAAAATGGATGATTTTTTATTCCTTCAATACCAATTCTATTCTTAGGATTAACAGTTAAAATTTTTTTAATTAAATCCTTACAATCAAAACTTAATCTATTAGGTAAATCAAATTTTCCATTTAAAATTTTTTTATATAATTTATCATTATTCTTATCTTCAAAAGGTAAATAACCACAAACCATAGCATATAAAACAATACCAGAAGACCATAAATCAACTAAGAGACCATTATATTTTCTACCTAAAATCATTTCTGGAGCTGCATAACATGGACTTCCACATGAAGTTTTTAAATATTGATTTTTTTTATATTGATTACTTAAACCAAAATCAATTATTGTTAAAATATTATTTTCTTTTAATAATAAATTTTCTGGTTTAATATCTCTATGTACTATTTTTTTTTTATGTATTGCTTCTAAACCTAATATTAATTGATAATAAAAAAATGATGCTTCGTTTTCATCTAATTTTTTTTTTTTTACTATATATTTAAATAATTCTCCATTGTTTGCTAATTCCATTATTATATAGAAATTTCTGGAATTTTCTATTATATCATATATTTTTATTATGTTTGGATGGTTTAATTTTTTTAAAAAATTTATTTCTCGAGAAATTCTTTCTAAATCTTCTCTATCTTGTATTTTATCTTTTTCTAATATTTTTATTGCCACTTGTTCTTCTGTTGGTATGTGAATTCCTAGTTTTACTTTTCCAAATGTTCCTTCTCCTATTGTTTTTTCTATACGATAATTTCCTATTATTTGATTCTTTATTTTTTTTGATTTTTTTTCTATTTCTTTTTCTTTATTTTCTGACATGAAATAAGTTTTTTTTATTTTTTAATTATATAAAATTATAATTATATAAATCATAATATTTTTAATTGAAAAAAATAATAGACATTGATGATATTTTTTAATTAATATCATGGGATGTAGTTCTGATAAATATTCTTTTCCTAATGAAAATAAAGAAAATGATGAAATAAAAAGAATAAATTCTAAATTACCAAAAAAAAGAAATAATAAAATGTTATTTCAAAAATTAAATTTAAAGAATAATAATCAGGAAATAGAATCAGATAATAAAAATAAAATTATTGTTGATTTTAATGTACTTTTTTATACTGAAGAAGAATTAAGAGAAGATTATAAATATGATGATAAAAATAATAATAATATTATAAATAATAATGAGAAAAAAAAAGAGAAAATTAATCTAATTAGAAAATTATCATTAAAGGATCAAAAATTTGAAAAAGAATCAATAATAGAAGAAAATTCTTTTGAAGAAGAAATGAAATTAAGTCAAAATGAAGATAATAAAAATGAAGAAAATATTTTAAATAAAAATGATAATAATACAAATGAAGAAAATAACAATAATATTAAAACGTAAATTAACGAATTAATAAAATAAAAAAAATAATAAAATAAAAAATAAATTATATATATATAGATTATTAATTATATTTTAATTATTCTTTATATTTTAATATATTAAAATTAAAATAAAACTTTGTATTTTTTTAAATTTAATGGGAACAATTAATTGTTGTAGGAATAAAAAAAAAACAGGAGATGAAAAATATTTTGGTGAAGAGGCTCAATCAAATTTTAAATATACAAATGATAATTTACCTATTTATCCAAATGATAAATCATATTTTAATAATTTAAATAATTCAAAAATAATAAATAAAATAAAAACAATTCAAAATAGTTTTAAATCAAGTAAATCTAGGACATTAATGAAAGAAATTTTTAATAATGAAAGAGAAATAATATTAAATTCTTTATCACAAAAATTAATAAAAGATACTTCAATTATAAAAAATTTAGAATGTGAAAAATTTTATGAATCATTATTAAAATCTAATAAAATAATTCCATTTAGAAATTTAAATTTTTTTTCTAAAATAAACAAACTTTATTTAAACTATTCATTCCCAATTGAAGAATATATACAATATTCTCCAAATCAAATTTATATTGGTTCATATAATATAAAAGGAAATTTTAATGGTTATGGAATTTTATATGAAATAGATAATAATGAAAATAATAATAAAAAAATAGAAGGATTTTTTCTTGATGGAATTTTAAATAATGAAAGTAGAATTTTTACTTCTAATAAAGAATTTTATAGTGGAAAATTTAAAAATAATCAATTAAATGGAGAAGGACATTTCATTAAAAATGAAATTGAATATTTTGGTAATTTTTTAAATAATTTACAAAATGGAAAAGGAAAAGAAATTTATAATGATAATTCAACTTTTGAAGGTTTATTTTTAAATGGAAATAAAATTAATGGTAAATTTATTTGGAATGATGGAAATTCTTATGAAGGGGAAATTCAAAATGATTTATTTAATGGTTTTGGTATTTATGAATGGGATAAAAATAAAAAATATGAAGGAAATTGGAAAAATGGAAAAATGAATGGTAAAGGAAAAATTTTTTATAGTGATGGATCTTTTTATGAAGGGGATTTTGTTGATAATTTAAGATGTGGTTTTGGAAAATATGTTTGGGATAAAAATAAATATTATGATGGACAATGGAATAATAATAAACAAAATGGTAAAGGTATTTATTATAAAAATGGTTATATTACTAAAGGATTTTGGATTGATGGGAAAATTATAAGTGGACATAATAATAGAAAAAGTAATAGAAGAATAGATAATAATAAAATTAATCATCTTAAAGAAGAAAATGAGCATTCAATTACTAATAGAACTATTAATTCTATTAATGGAATTGTTATTAATAATAATACAAATGATAATAATGATAATAATGATAATAATAATAATAATAATAATAATAATAATAATAATAAGAATAATAATAATAATAATAAGAAAAATAATAATAATAATAATAATAATAATAATAATAATAATAATAATAATAATAATAATAATAATAATAATAGTAATGATGATGATAAGGAATTGTCTGTTAATAAATAAAAACTATTTAAATATATGTTATAAATTATTTAAATAATTAAATATTTTATATAATTTTTATAAATAAAAAAATGTCTAGAATGAAATCAGCAAATTTAAAGTCATCATTTAATTTAACTAATCAAAATTATAATCCTTATATAATGACAATGTCAGATTCATCATATTCTAAATTTGATTATAATAATGTATCAACAAATGAAAATGATGAATTAAGTCAATATTTAAGAATATATTCTGCAAATTCAAAACCACAGAAAAAAAGAAAAAATAACTTAATATTAAATGCTGGTTCAAAAAACATTCCAACAACACCAAATTTCAGTTTAGAATATTTACCAAAGAATAAAATATTAAAAAATAATCAAAATTTCTTTAAAACAACAACTCAATATACTAATTTTAATAAAAAAGAAGAAAAAGAAAAATTAGAAAGAATAAAAAGAGATTGTAAAATAGTATTAAATGAAAAAAATAAAAAAGATGAAAAAGAAGAAATAAATAAACATTCAGAAACAGACGCAATAAAATATAGAACAGAATTTATTTTAAAATATGCAAAAATTGCAGATTATTTTAAAGGAAATCATAATTCATATATTAAAAATATTAATGATGAAAGAAAAAATGAATTTAATATTATTTATAAAGATTTAAATAAATTATATGCTAAATCTAATAGATTAATATTAGATGAAATTAAATGTGATAATGTATTAGAATATCATACTTGGAAAGATTTACTTAGTATTTTTTATAGTTATACTACTAATATTGTTAGAATGATTGATTTTTTAGTTATTGAAATTGATAATCTTTTTCATCAAAATTTACAATTAAATGAATTTTTAGGTAAAAAAAATAATGATATAAGTGAATTAGAAAAAGAAATAAATCAATTAAATAATTTTATTACCAAATATAAAATAAATAAAGTATTTACAAATAAAAAAAAGAATGATACTTTTAAATTAGAAACTAATTTTCTTCAAAAAGAAAATTCATATATTATAACAATTTATAAATTAGAAGAAGAAATAAGAAATTTAACTGATTTATTAAAGAAAAATTCAGTTGTAGAAGATAAAATAAAAGTATTACAAAATGATAAAGATAAAAAAATAAAAGAATTAGATAGTGTAAGAAATAATTATAATAAAGAAATGAATGAAAATCAAATTAAAATGGGTTATTTAAGAGATGAAGTTGATAATTTAAAATTAGAAAGAAATGAATTAGAAAGTAAATACAAAGAATTAAAAAGTAATTTTGTGAAACAAATACATCAAATTTCAGATTTAGAAAAAGAAAAAGAAGAATATTTAGATTATATAAAAGAAAAAGATGAAAAAATTAAAAAATTAAAAGATGAAATTTATTATTTAAATAATCAAAATACAAATACTAATAATATGTTTATTGATATTCCTGTTAATACTGTAATGACTACAAGCCATAATGTTTAATATGATTTAATATTTTATAAAAAAATTATTGTTTAAATTATTGATTTTGATTAATTTAAAAAATTGTAAAATAAAAAAATTAAAAAAAATTATTTTTATTAGTTTAAGAATTAAATAAAAATAATCTCCATAATGAAGAAAAATTAATTTAAATATCATTTACTATATAATCACTTGTGTAAAAAAATAATAAAATATTTTTAATGAGTATAATTAATAGAACATTATGGATAGGTAATTTAGAACCTTGGATGGAATATAAACATCTTGTAAATTTTCTAAAAGAATTAAATGTTTATCCTATTAAAATAATTATGAAGCCTAAAAACAATAAAAAAAGAAGTGCATTCCTTGAGTTTGATTCTTATAAAACTGCAAATTATATTTTAAAAAATTTTAATGGGATAAAACATCGAAATATTTTTATTAAATTAAATTGGGTAAGAAATCCAGAAAAAAATATTCCAAATAATTCAAATAAATATACAGTAAGATTAATATTTTTTTAATATATATTTTTTTATTAATAATAGTTATATGTAGGTAATTTAGATAATTCAATAACAAATGATGAGTTAAAAAATTATTTTCAAGAAAAATATTCTTCTATTTTAAAAGCAACAGTAATAAAAGATAAAATAACAAATAAATCAAAAGGATATGGATTTATAGAATTTTCAAATTACAAAGAATTTCAAAGAGCTTTAAATAATAAAATTCCAATAATATTAAAAAGACAAAAAGTATTTGTAAATTCAGGTAAAAATAAATATGATGAAGATGAAGAAGATATTACAATTGAATCAACTACTATTGAACATAGTACATCTTCAGTAAGTATTTCTGTTATAAACGAAAATAATTTATCTAATTCTAGTTTAAATGTTGATATTAGTAATCAAAATGATTCTTTTTCATTTTTAAATGGTGATAATAATAAACCGAATATTACACAATTTTTTAAAAGAAAAAATGAAGAAGAAGAAAAAGAAAATATTAAATTTTCTGAAGGTTTCAAAATTGTTGGTGATATATATAAGAGTTTAAATGGAAAAGTATTTCAATTATCACAATGTAATTATTATTGCAATTTAATTTTTTCTAATATTCCTAGAAATATTAATAAAGATGTGAATTTATATAATGGATTTATTAATTTAAATCATTTTTATTCACCGAATCAATTGTATTATAAATATTTTTCTTTGAAACCTATTTGTTTTACTTACAATAAATTTGAAGGTTCTTTGTAATATTAATGTATATTATTTAGTTTTTAAATTTATATTTCATTTTTTTCTTATTATTTTGAATCATATCATATAGGATTTTTTAAATTTTTATTAATATATTTATTTTTTTTTGGATTTTTTTTTGATTTGATATATTTATAATTTTTTACATCAAATAAATTTATATAATTATTATAAAATAACATCATATTTTTTAATTCAATTAAAATAGGCAAATATTATTTTAATAATTTAATAATTAATATTATTTATATTAATAAATAAATTTTACAAAATTTGATTAAATCTATTAAAAAAATATAAAAATATTTAATTAATAACTATAATATTTATTGATATAGTATAAAAAAAATTTTTTAATAAAAAAATTTTGTAAAAAATTTGATTATTTTTTTTTCCAAAATTTTATATAAATAAAATTATTCATATGGTTTATGGG
>Ga0256407_10012458_pt1 | contig 11562 bp, 6 predicted proteins | sample RumenRJG_04DNA_FD_193489 | JGI IMG/M metagenome (GOLD analysis project Ga0256407, IMG submission 193489) | Bovine rumen microbial communities from Lethbridge, Alberta, Canada - RJG_04 | ecosystem: Host-associated > Mammals > Digestive system > Stomach > Rumen | place: Canada: Alberta | collected... | reverse complement strand
CGCGCTAATTTTTGTTTTATGGTGCTACATGAGAACTACGGCACCGATGAGAGTGTAAAACTAATACACGCCTTCTGACTATTTATGTTAATAGACAACAAGACGGACATTTACGGACAAGGTCAGGTGCAAACCGTGTGGAATTACCTGCATGACCATGTGCAACAGGGAAATCTCGACATCGTTTCGGGTTTCTTCTCCATTGCGGGTCTGCATGCGCTCTACACCGAGCTGAACCCTGATGTTAAGTATCGCCTCATCTTATCCGAGATGACTCGCGATGACGACTTCATGAACAAAGTGTTAGATTTGCTGCAGGGCGATCGTTCGATAGCAGCTGCTTTGCGACTTTCAGACTATGCTAAGAATGCTGTCGCTTTCCTGCGCCGACAGACGGTTGAGGTGCGCTCGGTGTCAAATGCCTTCTGCCATGCCAAGGCTTACGTCTATCGCGACAAAGCCAAGCCCAGCGAGGACAGTTTCTTCGTCACTGGCAGCAGCAACCTCACCGAGGCAGGCCTCGGCATCAAGGCAACAAGCAACATCGAACTGAATCATGCCGAGCGTGGCAACAGCAATGCAGGCGAACTGCGAGACATCCGCGATTGGTTCGAGGACCAGTGGAAGCTCGTGTCGCGCGCCACCATCGAGATTCCTGGCCCAGACGGAAAGAAGACAAAGAAAGATGTCAAAGAGTTCTTCATCGAGCAGATTGAACAGATCTTCCGTGTCTATACACCCCATGACATTTATTATAAGGTGCTGTTCGAACTTTTTGGGTCTGACTTAAACCTTGATGATTCAATTGAACATAGGCAGGAGATGTCTCTGCTGCAGACAAGCGAGATATGGAAGACCCTCTTCAACTATCAGCAGAAAGGTGTCATCTCGCTCATCAAGATGTTGCGAAAGTACAATGGTGCCATCCTGGCCGATGCCGTAGGACTTGGTAAGACTTTCTCGGCACTGGCTGTTATCAAATATTTCCAGCAACAACGGTATGAAACTGTGGTGTTCTGCCCCAAGAAGCTGAAGCAGAACTGGACGCAGTATCTGCGCAGACAGGATAGCCGATTTGAAAAAGACGAGTTCGAGTATATAGTCCGTTATCACACCGATTTGCAGGACGAGAGACTCGAGAATAAAGTGGATGCCCGATTGAGTTGGTTACAGAAACGCAAGAAACTGCTAATTGTCATAGACGAGAGCCATAACTTGCGCAATGAGAAGTCAACTCGCTACCAGACATTGCTCACACAATTGTTGCAGAACCCCAGTCTTGTGGCCGCTCGTGACGTGAAGTTGCTCATGCTGTCGGCTACACCTATTAACACAGGGCTGAATGATGTGAAGGGACAATTCAATCTCATTGGCAAAGGCAATGACCGTGCTTTCAGTGGCGAGGAGTTCGACATAGAGTCATTGTCTAATATTTTCAGAACTTGCCAACGAGAATACAACCAATGGACTGAAACTCCTAACAGAACGGTTGGAAAATTTGTTGCCAAACTGCCTACTCGATTCTTCAATCTAACCGATAAACTGATTGTGGCTCGCACTCGCAGAATGATTGAGACCACTTTGGGCGAGAATTTAGGATTCCCCGAGAAATTGAAGCCACTCAACATCGATAGGGGGTTGGACCACTTCGGCAAATACAAGACAATCGACGATATCTATGCAGCTTTTGAAGATCTCTTTCTGGCTGCGTATCAGCCAAGTTTGTTTATTCCGGCAACCAGAAAAGAAGCAAAGAAAGAGGGAAGGACAACTTGGGGAAGCGATGTCAACCGTGAGCGCTTTTTGGTTCGTATGATGTGCAGCTTGTTCATGAAGCGACTCGAGAGCAGTTGGTATTCATGCATGATTACCATCAAGAATGTGCTGGAGGTACATCAGCAGACACTGGCCAAGGCATTGGATTTTAAGAAGAAACTTAACAATGGCGAAATTGAAGTTGAACTTCCCGATGATGACGAAGCCAATGACACCGACGATATGTTCACGCTGCGAAAGGGTACGATTGACCTGCGTAAGATGCAGAATCTAGGAGGTTTCATCCGTGCACTGCAGGGCGATGTGAAACGGCTGAACGAAATCTACGTCGCATTGCAGCACTTTGAGACAGACTATCGCCAGGGCAAGGAACATGATGTCAAGATTGATGAACTTGTCAAACTCATCGAGGAGAAGAAGAAATCAAGCAACCGCAAACTGGTCATTTTCACAGCATTCACCGACACGGCAAAGTTTATCTATGACGAACTCAAGTTGCGAGGCTACAGCCGTATGGCTGCCGTGTCAGGGCAGTCTGTATGCACGACTGGACACCATAAGACCAAGGACTTTGTGCCTGTGCTGCGCAGTTTTGCACCATATAGCAAACTGTACAAAGAACTGAAGTGGGACGACATGTACCAGGAGGCATGTCTTGACCGAGACCAATATTATAATGACGAAAAAGACCGCTGGCAGGTGCCTTATGACCTGTGGAAACAGTTGGTCAGTCGATACATGCCAGAATTTGCCAAGTTGCTCAACGACCCCATTGACATCCTTATTGCTACCGACTGCTTGTCCGAAGGACAGAACTTGCAAGATGCCGATTTGCAGGTCAACTATGACATCCATTGGAACCCCGTTAGGCTGATTCAGCGATTTGGACGTATCGACCGCATCGGTTCACCCAACCAGCGAGTGCAATGTGTCAATTTCTGGCCCACCCAGTCGGTTGAGTCTTATCTGAAGCTGCAGAAACGCGTTGTTGACCGCATGGCGGTGATGAATGTGGTTGGGTCAGAAACACAAGAAGTCAACGAAGCCTATGTCAAGATGATTGAGGACAACCCGCTCATCGACAAGAACGCGCAACGCATGCTTGAGGACTTGCGCAACAATAGCCTCTCGGACATCGAGTCGCCACAGACCTTGTCGCTTACCGACCTCTCGCTTGAGGTCTATCGGCAGGACTTTCTTGAGTATCTCGACAAGCATCAAGACTTCTATCGCCGTATGCCCTACGGGGCTTTCTCGGGCTTCCGTGCCATCGACAACTTGTTCGAGCACATCCCCGAGAGCCTCGTTGCCGTGCTGGGCTATCCACATCGTGAGTTTGGTGACAAGAAGCCCTATGATGAACTTCTGCTCATGTGCCAGCCCCTAGACAGCAAGCAAGGAGCGACATTCAAGGAAATCAACCGAGCAGAGGCGTTGGAGTTCCTGCGCAAGAACCGCAACCAGGACACTTTCTTGCCGCAATGGTTGCTCAAGCCTGATAGCGAGAAAGTCATGCGACTCTCTGATGTCATCAAGCAGTGGCTAGAGAAGAAGGCTAGCAAAGTGGGATACGCTATCATCGATGACCTCTTCGCAAGCACTCGGACGGTCTCACAGCAGCCTCACCTTACAGTCAACGTCGATGAAAAATTCAAGATTGAGAATTTCGACCTCATTGTTTGGGAGTATATTTCTAGATAATAACCAACGATAAAATATATGGAGAGATTAAAGCAAATCCTAGCAGAAATCGCCCCATGCAATGACCGCGACTTGCATGAGGCATGCAGGTCTTTGCTTGACTGTTTTGCAATCAGGTATGTGGCCATATCGCCTGCCAATCTCCCGGTTGACGCTTTTCTGACTGAACGCTTTAGGAGAAGCAATCAGGAACTTGTCAACAAGATTAGAGAGATTTGTGTAGTGGGTATCGCTACACAAGACACGTTTATGCAGGCACATCCACAAGTGAAGACGGTTGAACAAATGGACGAGGAACTCAAAAATGACCATTATCAGGAGATGGCATTTTTCTCGGTCGACATCACAGCAAAGATGACACGAACAGAGGTTGCAGCCTTGACGCGTGCTTTCAACCGACGCATGATCAACCGACCTGTCGTGTTGTTCATCAGGCATGACCAGCAGTTGACACTCTCGACCTGCGAACGTACTGCCTATGTCCAGAAAGGGCATCAAGGAGAAAAAGCTGGCAAGGTGACCATGCTCCGAAACATTGATTGCACCAACCCTCATCGTGGACATTTGGAGATCTTGTCAAGGCTTGAACTTGGGAAATGCAACTCTTTCGACGAGTTATACGCCACGTGGATGGAAACCTTTAACTCCGAGCTGCTGACACAGAATTTCTATAACGACCTGTTTAATTGGTATCAGTGGGCTGTCAACCCTGAGGCAAAGGTTTCGTTCCCCAATGATCCGACGGTTCAGGAAGATGACCGTGAAGATATCGATACTAAGGTGATACGGTTAATCACACGACTGATGTTTGTGTGGTTCATCAAGCAGAAAGGGCTTGTGCCGTCTGAAATTTTTGATGAAAGCTATGTCGCAAGCATTCTCAAAGATTTTGACTCACAGAGCACCACTTCGGGCACCTACTATAATGCCATTATTCAGAACCTTTTCTTCGGCACGCTCAATCGTCCCATTATTGAGGATGGTGAAGTTAGAGGTTTTGCTGAATCCAACGAGCAAGACTGCAAGAACCTCTATCGCTACGAAGAACTGTTCTCTATCAGCAAGCAGGAAGTTATCGACATGTTCGCTACAGTACCCTTCCTGAACTGCGGTCTCTTTGAGTGCCAGGACAAGAATGCCACCTTTGATGGTGTGGAGCGCCGTTTCTACAATGACGGCTTCAGCCGCAACGCAGCTAAGTTCAAGGACGGCACCTATAAGTACCGTGCCGTGGTGCCTAATATCCTGTTCTTCGAGCCCACGCGCGGCCTGCTGTCCATATTCAACAAGTATGTATTCACCATCGAGGAGAATACCCCCCAGGATGTGCAGGTAGCCCTTGACCCCGAGCTGCTGGGTAAGGTATTCGAGAACCTGCTTGGTGCCTACAACCCCGAGACACGAGAGACCGCCCGCAACCAGAGCGGCTCGTTCTACACGCCTCGTGAGATTGTGCAGTATATGGTCAATGAGTCGCTGGTGGCTCACTTGAAGCGGACTGTCGGCGAAGAACTGGAGCCTCAATACCGCCAGCTGATGGATTTCAGCGAGATGCACGTTGAGCTGTCTGAGAAACAGAAACACGACATTCTACATTCACTGTTTACTTGCAAAATTCTTGACCCGGCGTGTGGTTCAGGTGCATTCCCAATGGGTATGCTCCAGCAGATGGTCCATATCTTGCGTCAGGTGGATCCCGATAACACCCAGTGGAAAGACGTACTGCTTAATATGGCTGTGGATGAGAGCCGACGCGCCTTCGGCATCGACAATGAAGAGGAGCGCCAGAAAAAGTTGCTGGAGATTGAGCGAACATTTGATGAAAATTTAAAATCGCCCGATTACACGCGCAAACTCTACATCATTGAGTCGTGCATCTATGGCGTCGATATCCAACCCATCGCCATGCTCATCACCCGCCTGCGTTTCTTCATTTCACTCATCTGCGAGCAGACCGACATACGCCATGATGATCCTGAGCACAACTTCGGGATTAAGACGCTTCCCAACCTGGAGTCCAAGTTTGTTGCTGCCAACACCCTGATTGATGCTGACATCCACAAGTATAACGAGGACTGGACCGCCAACTCTGTGCTGATGCAGCTAAAGAATGATCTGTTGGCTATCCGTCGCCGCCATTTCTATACACGCAAGCGTAACGAGAAGAAACGTTTACGCAAGCAGGATAACGTGATGCGTGAGAAGATTCACCAGTGTATCACCAAGTTGGTCGGCGAACCTGATGAGGAGCGTATCGCCCTGTTCAGGGATATCAAGGCTAAGGCCGAAGCCGAGTTAACTCGGTTCCTTGAGGAGAACTTGGTGGAAGAGACCCAATCTTTGCAAGCCTCACTCTTCGACGATAATACTCAGACTCAAGTCATTACCGTCGATAAGAATAAGCCCAAGCGATTGGAGTTGCAACAACGCATCAAGAAATGTGATGAGGACATCCAGCGTGAAATGAACAAGACTGTGCCATCGGGTTTCGAGGCTGCTGTGTTGGAAGTCACGAAGTGGAATCCATACGACCAGAACTCCGTATCGCCGTTCTTCGATCTGGAGTGGATGTTCGGCATCACTGACGGGTTTGACATCGTGATAGGCAATCCTCCTTACATTCAGCTTCAAGCGGATAGTGGGAAACTCGCTGACCTCTACGAACCATGTGACTATAAGACATTCTTGCGCGGTGGAGACATCTATTGCCTTTTTTATGAGAGAGGCTGGCAGTTGCTCAAACAAGGTGGTATATTGAACTATATCACTTCTAATAAGTGGATGCGTGCAGCCTATGGTCAGGGTCTGCGCCAATTTCTTACATTGTGTACTTCCCCGCTGCTGTTAATCGACTTTAACGAGACGCATGTGTTTGAAAGCGCATGTGTGATGACTAACATTCTTGCGTTCCGTCGAGCAGAGAATGATCACATGCTCATGGCGGCACAAACCCAAGAAGACTTTAATAATCCCTCCATCATAGCGACCTATTTCACAACACATTCCATAAACTGTCGTTTTGAAGGCGATGAGAGCTGGGTAATCAAATCTGATTTTGAACGTGCTCTCAAGAAAAAGGTTGAGTCGCAAGGCATTCCTCTTGAAGATTGGAACATTGATATAAACTATGGCATCAAAACCGGTTACAATCCTGCTTTCTTTATAACGACAGAACAACGTGACGCCATTTTAGAGGACTGTGCCGATGATGACGAGCGGAAGAGAACAGAGTCACTCATCCGCAAGATGCTTCGAGGCAAAGATATTCGCAAATACGGCTATGAATGGGCAAACTTGTGGATGATAAACACTCACAATGGTATACCAGGGCATCTGGAACGCATTCACATAGAAGATTATCCAGCCTTGAAGCATCATCTAGACGCTCACTGGGACAGACTATCAAGACGTGGAGATAAAGGAGATACGCCCTATAACTTGAGAAGTTGTGCATACTTGGAGGCCTTTTATGGACCCAAAATCATCTATCCTAACATGACCAAATTCATGCCGTTTGTGTATGATGAAGATGTTCATTTTCTACATAATGATAAATCGTTCTTCATGACAGGTCGTCATTTACACTATCTAGTGGCATTTTTAAATTCATCATTGTTTAAGTATTGTTTCATGGATAACTTCCCACCATTATTTGGTGGATCCCGGGAACTTCGCAAAATCTTCTTTGACAAGATTCCAGTGAAGGAAGTTTCTGATGAGGTGGATTCCGATTTTCGTGAGCTCGTGTTGGATATTCAGCGCGAATACACAGACGACAAGGCTAAAGCAATCGATCAGAAGATATTTGACCTATATGGCTTGACCCAGGAGGAACGTGACACCATTGGATACATCGATTTTAACAATTAAAGTATTATGAGCAAGTTATCACAATACTATGCCCACCGCAAAGCGATTGAGGAGAAGACCGATGATGTCCCTGTCCTGAATATCATTGAGTGGGAACAGCTGGAAGAGCGCATTCTTAGGGAAGAGACGTTACCGCAGCTTCTTCAGGCCATTGAGCCAATCATTAGAGAAGTGAAGTCGCCGTTAAGCATCAACATCAATTATGATCCTGATGGTGCGTTGGTGATGAGCTTCACGCGTAACACAGTACAGAGCGTGAAGGTTGGGAACGGGACAGTTGCCGTCACCCCACCAAGTAAAGAGGAACACTTGCAGGAGCCGTCCCCCGTCGTTACGGAACAGCAGGGGCAAGAGGCAGCATCTCAAATCACCCGTTCCAAATCCATTGGCTTCACTGTCGCCTTCGCCGACGGCACTGTTATCCATGAAAAGAGAGCCGTTACCACATGGCTGCGAGCATTACAGAAAATCGGACTTGAGACCATCTGTAATAATCGCCACCGACATGGTGCCTGGCACCGGGTGGATGGTAAAGACGTTTGCATCGTGGAAAGGGAAGAAACGGTCAGGTCTTCGGACGGGAACTCGCCGCAGAGGCTTGTTGACGGCTTCTACGTGATGACGCAGTTGAGTAATACCCAGAAGGAAAAAGACCTGCTGGCACTCAATGAATTCATGCCTAAACTCGGCATCAAGATTGTGTGGGACGATGATACGACGGACACACCCCGCATGACGAACGATAAGCCTGTCATTGATGTTGAGGCGGCACAGTGGAATTTACCCATTAAAGAGCAGTTCCGCAACTACCTGAGCCGGATGAAAACAGAGGGCACGGCCAAGAGCTACACCAGTACGCTCGATAACGCAGTCCGCCAGTTCATCAATCAAGAGGTCGATGCTAACGCCGACTCAATATTCAGCTACACGACGCCAGAGGACGTTTCGCTGTGCATCGGCATCCTGACATCGTCAAGCGCGTTTATGGAAGAGAATGCCCGCAAGCATAACGCCATGACGGCAGCCCTCAACCAGTATTTGCTGTTTATTCAGTCTAGATAGAAGCTGATACCGCGCCAAATGATGATTATTTACGAGTAATACGTTTGATTTGTAGAGTTATGACTCACGAAGAAATACTAAAAATATACGAAAGGCTTCGGTCTCTTTATGTCGATGAAACAAGGGTTATTTTAGACGATTTATTTCAAGGCGGCATTGTGCAGCAACCTATAGAAGTGTTCCCGCCGCACGAGGGTGCCACCTTTGATTCTCGACAAGCCGAGACGGGTTTCTTGAAACATGACTGTGCCATCCTGACAGCTTTCAGAGCCTCACGCACTCATGACCAAAACGTCATGATGAATGCAAAGCTACAAGATGATATGGACTCCATGGGGTTGAACTATCTGCGAGTCGATGGATGTTTCCGCGAGGCAAGAGAGTTGGAGGCCAGCCACGAAGACAGTTTCTTTGTCTATGATGACGGGACGCATGACTCGCGCGCTTTTTTCTCAAAACTGTATCAATTGTCAGAGAAATATGAGCAAGACCGTTTCTTGTTCAAAAGTGCCGGCATGAATCGCACAGCCTACCTGATCAGCACCAATGATGACTCTCGTGCCAATGATGGCGATGTGAAATTGGCGGGTCGCCTCTACCTAGACCTACCACCCGTTGGACCCTATACCGAACTTGATCGAGGCCGCATCACTTTTTTGGTTGAACCACCAATCTAATAGTTGTTTTTCACAAATAGTAGTTGTTTCTCTATGAATTACAAAGTCGGTGAATTTTACGATTTCTTAGTCACTGGTTTAGGTGAGCGAAGAATAAAACTGAAAGATAGGCAGGGCGCAACTTTTACAGTTCGAGCCTATGAATTCCAGACCGATTGGGACTGGTCGTCGCCCAAGGTGCCGATTCAGATGATTCGGTGCTATGTCAAGGCTGTGTGGAAAGGCAGTGGGCTGTCGCTCCAGCAAGACCGAGAGCAGATTTTGGGCTACCTCTATCCTGATGCCAAGAAGGGAATCGCGAAGGTGCACTCCTTCCAGGTCGAGGAGTTGAGGACTCTCAATGACAAATTGTTCTTGGTTGTGCGCGATGCATTCGGCATGACGCACATGCTTAAACCAGATAAACAGCAAGAGTCGCTACAACCTGGTGATGAGTTGGAACTCAATGTCACTGGTATTGTCGTCAAGGAGAATAATAATACTAGGCTGAAACTTGAGACACCGCCTGCTGTTGAACCCACTGTTGATGCCATCGAATTACCGCTAGAACAAGAGAATCCCGCAGGCGAATTTGGCGAGGAGAGTTCTGTGCGTGAGTTTAAGTCAACAATCCTATATCCCGCTGGAGCGACCGAAATGGATATGGACACGCAGATGAAAGTCATCTTGCAAACGATTGCTGGCTTCATGAATGCCCAGGGTGGAACTCTCTATATCGGTGTTAACGACAATGGAGAGCCCATCGGAATTGAACATGAATACATCTATCTGAACTCATCGGAGAAAGATGACTACACCTATCATAAGAATAAGGATGGATATGAGAACAAGTTGCGTTCGTCCATCACTCGTCATCTGGGCCATGTTGCCGAGCACTATGTCACTATCACTTTCACCGAGCATGAGGGTCACACCATCTGTGAGCTGAAGTGTGAACCATCAAATTTTATCATCTGGTATGATGGTTTCATGGGATACAAACGAATGGGAAATAGAACCATGCTCTTGAGAGGTGAGGCCATCGTTAAACTGGTGCTAGACAAGTCGGGCTATGCACGTCCTGAAAGTATGAAGTACGAGCCGACCCCTGCTCAGGACAATGATGGCGATGGGTTGCCTGACGATGATGATGCGGGCGAGGCCATCACCAGCACAGAGCCTGTGGTGCCCAAAGTTGAGCCAGCCAAACTGGCTAAGGTCGGTATGCAGCGTGTGGGGCGAGGCAGTTACTATATCAACCTATTTAACAATGGTGACTGGTCGTGGTCTCGCAATCAACTGAAGGTGAGCAGTCTAAAGTATAGCATACCCATCAACACACCTGTGCCCGACAGATATCTCGTCTTGGTCTATGCCGATGGACGTGTGAACAAAGTGAAGGCCGGCATGCTGCACGACAAGACTGAGCTTAGACGATATAAGAATGGTTGGCGTAATGATGGTGTTGAATTGGTCAAAGTCTTTGCTGCGACCAACCACGATTTGCTGGGCTGTTTCAGTACGCAGGATGGCCATGAGTTTGTCAAGTTGCATTACCTGTCGGATATTTCAAGCCATGGCACTATAGGAGCAATGGGAAATGTGCTCATCAACATGGGCAGTATGGATAACGTTGAGATGGATGACATCTGTTTCGTGTCGGCCGAACATGGCCATCGCCTTTCAGCGCTGCTTAAGACCAAGAGCCAGACGTCTTCATCGCTGGGCTACCAACTCGATCTGCCACAGAATGCCAAGTTGGGTCATCTAGTCGAGACCCTGCGTGCAGTCTCCGACACAATCTCCAAGTAACCCATAGCCCCCGCGCTAACTAGCGCAGGGGCTATAAATAATTGTAGTTGCCATTGTAGCGTGAATCTGAGAATGTGAATTTGCACCTCGAAAGAATATATGGACACAACAAGCGAAAAATTTAAAATAGGATCTATCTATAGATACGAGGAGATAATGCCTTCAATTGACGAAAAGCTTGACGAATTTGTCGAAGCCTTAACAGGCTCTAGGGAAGAAATTCTTGTAATCGAAGGGCCTGTTGTTTACAATGATGGCACTACTGCTATTATCAAAGCCAGAACAGCATATGTGGAACTTGAATGTTATGCTTTGAATTATGATGAAGTCTGCCAACGATTTGACGATTTTGTTGATGACGAAGTGAAGTTCATGAATCCTCAAAAATATCTATGCATGGACATTCTGACCGAAGAGAGCCGCTTTTTTGTGGATCCTGAAACAGGTGAAATTAATGATTCTTTGCACTAGAATTGTAGTAACTGTTAAACAATGACACGACTATGGTGAATATTGAAGAATTGGGGAGCAGCGACCTCGAGAGGGCGCAAGGTTTGTGGGACTGGGCACAACAGCGCATGCTGTAGTGCCGCCAACAGGCCGAGGAATATCTCAAGCAAAACCCACTGAAGAGATTGAGCAAACTGGTCTACACTGTTGCAAATGGACAAGGATTTCTGCCCCC
>Ga0256407_10012457_pt1 | contig 11564 bp, 8 predicted proteins | sample RumenRJG_04DNA_FD_193489 | JGI IMG/M metagenome (GOLD analysis project Ga0256407, IMG submission 193489) | Bovine rumen microbial communities from Lethbridge, Alberta, Canada - RJG_04 | ecosystem: Host-associated > Mammals > Digestive system > Stomach > Rumen | place: Canada: Alberta | collected... | reverse complement strand
AAGAATAATCTCGTAAAGTTCGAGATCAGTGAAAATACTATTACTGTCACATCGGATTCTGAAGAAGGAACCGTCCGGGAAGACATTACAGTGAATAAGAGCGGAGATGACCTGATGATCGGTTTCAATGCAATTTATCTTAAGGATGTTTTGAAGGCAATTGACGAAGATGAGATTCGGATTTTATTTAATTCGTCAATTGATCCGTGCCTGGTCAAACCGTTTGACGGAAATGAATATGAATACCTTGTCCTTCCGGTAAGGATTTGATTTATGTATATTAAAAATATTGAATTAAAGAATTTCAGAAACTACGAAGATTTTTCAATTGAATTCGATCAGGGTGTAAATCTGATTATCGGGAAAAACGCACAGGGTAAGACCAATCTGATTGAAGCCGTTTATCTGACGTCAATGGGAAGATCTTTTCGTACGACCCGGGACAGTGATTTGATTCGATTCGGATGCGACACAGCTTTTATCAGAGTGGAGGCGTCAAAGGAACTGATCGATACCCGGGTCGAGGTTTTGATCAACAGGAACTCAAGGAAAGCAATCAAAAAAGATGGCACCTTTGTCCGTAAGACATCACAGTTGATGAAAAACATCATTCTGGTTATCTTTTCTCCGGAGGATCTGAGAATTGTCAAAGACGAGCCGGAAAAGAGGCGTCGGTTTATTGATCGGGAGCTGGCGCAGATTCGTCCTGCCTACTATAATAGTCTTGGGAGCTATAAAAAGGCGCTGATGCAGCGGAATCAGTACTTAAAGGAAGAATATGTTGATGAGAATGTATTATCGCTGTGGGACGCGCAGATCGTGAAATACGGTGCGGAAGTGATGCGTCACCGGAAGCGTTTTATCGATGAGATCAATGTCTGCAGCGGACGAATTCACAGTGGGATCACGAACGGCTCAGAGGAACTGAAAATCGAGTACGATCCGAATCAGCCTTATCAGGATAACTTATCCGAGCAGGAAAAAATCCTGGAGGAAGCATTGCGGGATTCCTGTGAAATGGATATTCGTATGAGGACAACCGGACGTGGACCGCATAAGGACGACTTGAAGTTTTTTGTGAACGGGGTCAATGTCCGAAAATATGGTTCACAGGGACAGCAGCGTACCTGCGCTCTTTCTTTGAAGCTTGCGGAACTTGATTTTATACGAGAGGAGACAGGTGAAAATGGAATTCTTCTGCTCGATGATGTGATGAGTGAGCTCGACGCTGTGCGGCGGGAGTATCTCGTTCGAGCTTTGTCGGGAATCCAGCTTTTTATTACGGCTACGGAAGTGGATCAAAGGCTTTTAAATGCGTATAAAGATGTAAAAATTATTAAAATTGATCACGGACGAGCGGTCAGTGAATAACCATCGAAAAATTGTGACTTAAGTATATATTCATACCTTGATTTTATTGTTTATTTTTTAATGGAAAATGAGCGAATAGAACGGTTTTTATTAAGTGAATAATATTATTTTACTATTATAGGCGATTTTCTTGTAAAATCGCTTGTTTTATTGTATACTAAATAATAAATAATTGATTAAAACCAGTATAAAAGGATGACAGTATATGGCAGAAAAAGATATCAGAAATAGTAATTATGATGCGGAAGCGATACAGGTACTGGAGGGTCTGGAAGCGGTCAGAATGAGGCCGGGTATGTATATCGGCACGACTGGACCGCGCGGACTTCATCATCTTGTTTATGAGATTGTGGACAACAGTATCGATGAGGCGCTTGCAGGTTATTGCAGGAATATTAATGTAGTGATCAGAGAGGATAACTCGATTCTTGTGGAAGATGACGGAAGAGGAATGCCTGTCGATGATCATCCGAAGCTGGGAATACCTGCAGTGGAAGTTATTCACACTGTTTTGCACGCAGGTGGAAAATTCGGAGGCGGAGGATACAAGGTGTCCGGAGGATTACATGGCGTCGGCGCATCGGTTGTGAACGCTTTGTCGACCAGGATGATTATCGATGTCAGCCGAAATGGAAAAATCTATAATATCGAGTTCGCCCGAGGTGTTACAACATCGCCTCTGAGGGTCGTCGGGACGTCTGAACATACGGGTTCCAGGACTCAGTTCTGGCCGGATCCGGAGATCTTTGACGAGACAGATTTTGATTTTGAGACACTGCAGCACCGTCTCAGAGAGACGGCTTTTTTGACAAAAGGGATACGTATCAAACTGGAGGATCAACGACCGGACAATCAAAAAGAGGAAATCTATCATTATGAAGGCGGTCTAAAGGAATTTGTCAGACATTTGAATATAAATAAAGATTCTGTTCATGCGGACATCATTTATTTTGAGAAGAGTGAAGGCGACCATGAAGTGGAAGTTGCTATGCAGTATACTGACCGATATAATGAAATGATTTATTCTTTTGCAAATAATATTCGTACGACGGAAGGCGGCAGTCATATTGCGGGCTTTAAGTCCGCGCTTACAAGAGTTTTAAATGACTATGCCAGAAGGAACAAATTGTTTAAGGATGGTGACAGCCTTTCCGGAGAGGATGTGCGTGAAGGTCTGACAGCGATTGTATCTGTTAAACTGGAAGAACCGCAGTTTGAGGGTCAGACAAAGACTAAACTCGGAAACAGCGAGATGAGAGGTTTTGTCGATACAACGACGAGTGCATTTTTATCTGCGTTCCTTGATGAGAATCCGCAGCAGGCCAGGATGATTCTGGATAAGTGTTTGCGGGCGTCCAGAGCGAGAGAGGCTGCGCGAAAAGCAAGAGAATTGACAAGAAGAAAAGGTGCACTGGATAATTTGTCCCTTCCGGGAAAACTTGCAGACTGTTCGGAGAAGGATCCGGCGCTTTCGGAGATTTTTCTTGTTGAGGGTGACTCTGCCGGCGGCAGTGCTAAGCAGGGCAGAGACCGAAAGAGGCAAGCTGTTCTCCCTCTAAGAGGTAAAATACTTAATGTTGAGAAGGCGCGTCAGGACAGGATGCTGAATTCTGACGAAATCAAAAATATGATTACGGCATTCGGCTGTGGTATCGGTGATGAGTTTAATATCGAAAAACTCAGATATCATAAAATTATCATCATGACCGATGCAGATGTTGACGGAGCGCATATTCGAACGCTTCTATTGACATTTTTCTTCAGATATATGACACCGCTTATTGAGCAGGGTTATGTGTACGCGGCTCAACCGCCTCTTTTCCGTGTAAAAAAGGGAAAAGAATTGCATTACACTTATTCTGAAAAGGAACAGAATCAGCTTCTGAAGGAAATGGAAAACAAACCGGGTAAACTTGAGATTCAGCGTTATAAAGGTCTTGGAGAGATGGATTTTAATCAGCTCTGGGAGACAACGATGGATTATTACAATAGAACACTTATTCAGATTACTGTTGAAGACGCGACTGCAGCGGATGAGATTTTCACGACGCTGATGGGGGATAAAGTACCCCCGAGACGTGAATTTATCCGAAAAAATGCGAAACGCGCTACACTTGATATCTAGCGGGGGTAAATAAATTTGGATACAACACTGACTGAAGACAGTAAATTAATAAGGCATGAAATACATGACGAGATGAGGGATTCTTACATTGACTACGCGATGAGTGTCATTGTAGGACGTGCTCTTCCGGATGTGCGTGACGGGATGAAACCTGTGCACAGAAGGATTTTATACGGAATGTCCCAGCTTGGTATTACGCCGGAGAAACCATATAAAAAATCAGCCAGAATTGTCGGTGAGGTTATGGGTAAATATCACCCGCACGGAGACAGTTCAATTTACGATGCCATGGTCAGAATGGCCCAGGACTTCTCGATGCGGTATATGCTTGTAGATGGCCACGGAAATTTCGGCTCCATCGACGGCGACGGTGCGGCAGCCCAGCGATATACAGAAGCCAGGATGACGCCGTATACACAGCAGATGCTTCGGGATATTGAAAAAGATACGGTAGATTTTGTTCCGAATTTCGACGGAGAAGAAAAAGAGCCGGTTGTATTGCCAAGTCGTTATCCGAATCTTCTTGTCAATGGTGCTAACGGAATTGCAGTAGGCATGGCCACATCCATTCCTCCGCATAATCTTGGTGAAATTATCGATGCGACTGTAAAGATGATCGATGATGAGAACTGCACGGTGGAAGACCTGATGGAGATTGTCAAAGGACCGGATTTCCCTACAGGGGCTAAAATTCTTGGAAAAGCCGGAATCCGTGAAGCTTATACAACGGGCGTCGGAAAGGTTAAAGTACGTTCCTGTTGTGAAATAGAAGAATCAAACCGCGGGAAGATGCGAATAGTAGTTACGGAAATTCCGTATCAGGTCAATAAGGCGCGTCTGATCGAAAGAATTGCTGATCTTGTAAAAGATAAGAGCATTGAAGGTATCACGGAGATCCGCGATGAATCTAATCGCGAAGGAATGAGGATTGTTATCGAACTTAAAAGAGATGCTAATCCTCAGATCACTCTCAACAAGCTTTATAAACATACGGCGCTGCAGCAGAATTTCAGCTGTATTATGATCGCGCTCGTCGACGGACAGCCGAGGACATTGAATCTTTATGATATTCTGGATGAGTATCTGAAGTTTCAGAAAGAAGTTCTTACCAGACGTACGCAGTTCGATCTTAATAAGGCTGAAGCAAGAGCTCATATTCTGGAAGGTCTGCGAATTGCACTTGACAACATTGATGAAATCATCCGCATTATCAGAAGTTCTTATGATGATGCCAGGGAAAGGCTGATGGAACGTTTTGGGCTTTCGGAAATTCAGGCACAGGCGATTCTTGATATGCGACTTGCCAGACTTCAGGGTCTTGAACGGGAAAAGATTGAAAATGAATATATTGATCTGATGAAAAAGATCGCTTATTATAAATCACTTCTCGCAGACGAACATCTGCTGATGGGTGTTGTCAAAGATGAACTTCTTGAAATCAAGGAGAAATATGGTGACGAGAGACGCACCAGGCTCGCGCCTGATGAAGATGAACTTGATGACGAGGATCTGGTTGAAGAGCAGCTTGTGGCGATCACACTCACTCACCTTGGATATATCAAGCGCGTTCCTGCAAATACGTTTAAGGCACAGAAACGCGGAGGAAAAGGAATTACAGGTCTGACAACAAGAAACAATGATTTTGTTAAGGATCTGCTCATGACTTCTACTCACGATTATCTGATGTTCTTTACAAATACCGGAAAAGTGCATAAAATGAAGGCTTTTCAGGTTCCGGAAGCATCACGTACTGCCAGGGGAACCCCGGCGATTAACTTTTTAAGTTTGATGCAAAGGGAACGGATTACCGCGATTATTCCAGTCAGCGACTTCAAAGAAGATCGTTATCTGATCGCTGTTACTAAGAACGGCACAATTAAAAAAACGGCGGTATCTGAATTTGATACACGCCGGCAGAATGGAATTATTGCCGTCAAGCTTAAAGACGGAGATCAGCTAATCGATGTCAAAGAGAGTACCGGGCACAGTGACATTATAATTGTTACCAGGAATGGTAAATCAATTCGCTTTTCTGAAGAAGATGTACGTCCGATGGGAAGAGTCGCCGGTGGTGTGAGAGCAATCAGGCTGGAGGAGGATGATGAAGTTGTTTCTATGTCGCTCGTGATGCGCGGTGAAAAGCTGCTCGTCGTAACTGAAAACGGATACGGGAAACGTACTCCGATCGAAAGTTACAAGACGCAGACTCGAGGTGGAAAAGGGCTTCTGACTTACGACAAAGCAAAATTCGACAAGACCGGTGTGCTTGTCGGCGCAATGGTTGTTGCGGAAGATGATGAGGTTCTCCTGATTAACTCGGAAGGAATCATTATTCGAATCAAAGCAGATGATGTATCGATTCTCGGAAGAGCGACACAAGGTGTCAAAATTATGAAGGTCGAAGACGAAGCAAAGATCGTGGCGATGGCCAGGGTTATCCGTGAAGATGACGTTACCGCAGATTATAATAAAAAGAACGACGTGCAGGGTGAACAGCTTGAATTGTGATGTCGGGTATTTTATCGGAGATGGTCCAGTATAGATTTGCAGTTTTCAGACCCGGAAGTTTGATTTTTATTAATTTAAATGACAAAAGATATTTTCTGATAAATTTGGGTATATATTTTTTGTAAAATACTTAGAAATATATTCTAATAATGGGAGGATATCAATGGATGAATTAAAGTTTATTATACCGGGCAAACCTGCATATCTGACAATGATCAGACTTGCAATCAGTTCGATAGCAACGACAGCCGGTTTTGACCTTGATGCCATCGATGATATTAAGACAGCAGTCAGTGAGGCGTGTAAAAATATATCATGCCACGGATACGACGGTTTTTCGGAACAGTATGAATTAGATTGTTTTGTCGAACAGGGCAGAATAGAAATCACGATAATGGATGGTGATTCCCATTCGATTTATAAAGATAAAAAACCTTGCAAGCAATGTCCTCAGGAAGGTGATTTAGGTGTGTACGTGATTAAAACACTGGTCAATGAAGTAGATTTCGGTATCAGTGAAAACGGAAATAAAAAAATCACTATGGTTAAGAGAGTATAAAGGTTAAAAGAGATAAAATGCCGGATTTGGAAGAGTTTATTAAATATAAAGCAAATCCCACAAATGAATTAAGAAATGAACTTGTTGAAAAGTATCTCTATATGGTTGATATCCTGATCAGAAAGTATCTCGGAAAAGGTGTCGATTATGATGATTTGTATCAGGTAGGTGCGCTTGCGCTGGTTCAGGCGGTGGAACGTTTTGATCCGAATCGCGGATTTGAATTCAGTTCCTTTGCCACACCGACGATTCTTGGTGAGATTAAAAAGTATTTCCGTGATAAGCAATGGAGTCTGAAGGTTCCAAGAAGGCTGAAGGAAATTGCTGCGAAGGTTCAGACGGCAAAGGATGAACTATATCTGGAATATCATAGAATACCTACAATCGAAGAGATTTCTGCTGAAACGGGTTTTTCAGAAGAACAGATCATTGAAGCGATGGAAGGTTCTCAGGCTTATGGAACCTACTCATTGGATAAAACCTTTGATGACGTTGGTGAAGACGGGGATAATGCTTTTTTGGAGAAGTATACGGGATTTGATGAGAAGGGATACGACCGGATTGAAATGAATGAAATCATAACTAAAGTTATGAATCAGCTCAGCGATCAGCATCGGTATATCTTCCGCGAACGTTTTATTTACAATCGTTCGCAGGCAGATATCGCGAAGACACTGGGTGTTTCACAAATGACAGTATCCCGTGCTGAAAGAAGCATTGTCAGCCAGTTCAGAGAGGAATTGGATAAGCAGCATTTATAAAGTAGAATCTATTTCTTACCCGGTAATAATGCATATAAAAACAGATCATTACGCTGTGTTCGCAGTATAATGATCTGTTTTGATGTTTTAGGAAAGGAATGGATCTAATGTGCATCCTGCTTCATCACTCTGATTGAATTGGTTTCTGTGGTTCCTGTGTGTGAAAGGCAGGAAAACTATTGTTTAATTACAGAGTCTTTTTAGGTAGATTGGCTTGTATATTATCTTCTTGTTTTCAATCTGACATATCCGCCCCAGTGCCGCCCGTTACCGGACGGCAGCTGTATTGGATATATTTATTAGAATTGAGAAAGTTATGAGGCTGATTTATCTTGACAGATCATGACTTTTATCGAAAAAACTGATCGTATCTGTATCTGTCATACCTGTTTCATAATATGAATCAGTTGTAATTGAATACTTACTGTTCCCTTTATAAAAGATTCTACCATAAGAATCTTTAAGAGTCACTCTTTTATTCAAATTATCTTTAATTGTTCCGAGATTATTCAGAACAGTGACTCGACTGTTTCCAGTTACGATCCATATACTATTTCTGCCGATTGATACTCTGCAGTAACTGTTTTGCTTTGATGATTTCCTCTTATTACGGATAATCGCGCCGGCCAGCGTACTGCAGCCTTTCATCCTGACATCCAGTTTACTTCCAGTGTCCCAAATAATATCCCCTGTCATTTTCTGGTCATAGGCTATTAATTTACAATCAGTTGAGGCGTTCGTATTTGAAGTATCCTGATTCATTTTCCTTTTTTTGTCAATCACTTTCAGAAAATAGCGATTCTTACCTGTTGTTTTAATGTTGACATTATTGAGCAGAATTCTGGATGATGTGTTTTCTGTATAAAACATACCGGAATTCTCTGCCTTTAGAAAACCTCCTTCCATATAAAAGCAAGAATCTCCGTAAGAGGAAGCGCTCTTTGTCAGGATCACATTCCAGTCTCGATTTGTTTTATCAGCTGAACTTTTTTTACCGAAAAGTCTTGTTTTATAAAGTTCTACTGAGCCGGTGCCCTCAATTCGGGCAGCTTCGGATTGATTCGCTTTAACTGTGGCGTATCCGATCGAAGTACTGAAATTTGAGTAAACAGCCGGCGATTCTTTCCCTGTGGAAGTATATGTACCTCCTTTTACTACAAGAGTTCCGTAATTGTTTACTAATGGTGATGAAAACGGACCTTTTGTTGATACTTTCAGATTATTTGCATACAGTGTCCCGATCTGGGATGCTGTAATGCCATCTGAATTCTTCTTTTCAGTGATAATTGTACTGTCTGCGACACCAATTTCACTATTTCCGCAGGAAAAGATCCCTGAGGAATTATTCGCTGCGGTTGTGATCCGGCTGTTTTTAATACAGGTCGTTCCGCTGATACCGAGAATGGCGGATACTGTGCCACAGGATCCGGCTTTTTTGGTATCCGATGCTCCTTTTATTTTTTTTGATACCGTGACATTTTTTAGGAGCACCTGGGAATTTCTGTTAACCAGAATCACATTTTCATTTTGTTTTGAAGAAATGATCGTTTTACCGGTCAGAACAGTATCAGAATACAAAATCTGTTTGGCCTTATATTTTACAGATGAAGAAGAGGTAGAGTTCTTATCTGTTTCATATGAAAAACTATCGGGACTCTTTGTTTCTACGATGCTTTTCTTATTTCGGCTATTGGTTCCTGATGAATTCCGATTTGCCTGACCGGTATTGGATGATGATGAATCGCCTGTGCACCCGGCGAGCAGAAATAAAAGCACTGCTGTAATAAGCCAAAGTGACGTGACTTTTCTTTTCATCGACTAATCTCCCCTGATTTTTAATCTCCAATCCTGTTGAACAAAGCAGTTTATTAATGTTATTGTTTGATTATACTTAGGATTTCAGGTCTTGTTTGTCTGGCCCTGTATCCTTTTGACACATAGAATATAATCGAAAAACTTAAAACGAACTTAAAATTATAATTAAAATTAAACTAAAAAAACGTTATTTTATCAGAAAATGTTAAAGTATTGCGGGAAAAGAATTTGTTTTCTGTTTTACAGTCTCTTCACTTTATTAAAACTAAAAGCCGCCCGGTCGGGCAGCTTTTTTACAAAGTGATTTGTATGGTCAGTGATTTTTCATCTTCTGTTGATGCAGTAATACTTCCTTTATGCGCGTTGACGATGGACTGTGCAATGGAAAGTCCGATTCCATACCCACCGGTTTCGGAATTTCTGGATTTATCTGTTCGATAAAACCTGTCAAAGAGATATTTCAGACTTTCTCTCGGCATAGACGGTGTCGTGTTGAATATGGTAAGTTGAATCCCTTTTCCTTTCGGATGAAGGTCAATGCGGATCGTGCCGTTCTCCTCTGAATATTTTAAGGCATTGTCCAGCAGGATTGATACCAGTCTGCGTATCGCTTTCTCATCTCCGCAGTAAGAGAGTCCCGGCGTAATATTGCAGTTGAACATTTTGTTTTCTACAACAGCCCGGCTTTGAAATGAATCAGCTGTTTCCTGAACGGAATCCGATAAAGGAAAATCAATCATCATTGTTGTCCTGTTCTGTTCGTCCATTCTTGCCAGATAGACCAGTTCGTTTGTCAGGCCGGCCATACGCTGCGTCTGCATTTTAATGTCATTCAGCCATTCGTTTTCACCTGATTCCATTTCAATAACCGTGACGTCGGCATCAATTGTCGCAAGCGGCGTTTTTAGTTCATGACCGGCATCTGTTATGAAACGTTTTTGTTTTTCATAACTCTCTGAAACTGGTCTGAAGATCCAGTCTGAGAAAATGATGATCAGCATAAAAACGGCCAGGATTCCAACAAGGGAGACTGCAGTGCAGGCCATTAGTGTCTTATGAAAGCTGGTGAGCTGCCGATTGTAGTCAACAAAGAAGATAACTGCGATATTATCAATCCTGGTTTTTTTATAACGATATCCTTTGATTGATCCACGTTCATTACCGCTTTTTTTTGCTTTATTTGCCATAAAAACCGCTTTTTCTTCAGATATACTGTATTTATATCGTTCGGAAATGACTGGTTTTGGATTCCGGCCATCCGGATAAAAGGCAACATAGAAATCCGATGAGTCGTTTGCTCTTCCTAAGCGTCCGATTTCATGTGGAATATCGAACATTTTGTAAAAATCGTCATTAAAGATAAGATCAAGGTCCGTAACGCTGTTTATCGTGATTGAATCCAGTTTTTCATCGGCTTCTTTGATTGTGTTTCTGTAAATCGAAATATTGATCGTCATCATGATCGTGAATAAAACAAGAACAACCGAGATCATGGAGATCGCAATAAATTTGTAACGTAATTTCGTAATCATCGCTCATTCCTCCGGTTCTGGGTCACTGATCGCTGATCTCTTCAATCGAGTAACCGGTATTCCTGGTCGCTTTGATTTTGATATTGGCGTTGAGCTTTGTCAGCTTTTTGCGGAGGTAGGAAATGTAGACCCAGACTGTATTGATTTCCGCTTCACTGTCGTAGCCCCAGATGCGTTCAAAAATATGTTCTGTAGGAATGATACTATTTTGATTGGACATGAGCAGTTCCATGACCTGATACTCTTTATTGGCGAGGCGGTAGCTGCCGGCCGGCGATGAGAGCTCAAAAGATTTCTGGTCGAGAGAAATATTGCCGATTCTGAGCACACTGTTCGGCGAAGCGATTTGCGTGCGGGTCATGGCGCGAATCCTTGCAAGGAGTTCTTTTGGGTCGAAGGGCTTTGTCAGGTAGTCGTTGGCACCGAGATCGAGGCCCCTTACTTTGTCGTCGATTTCGGATTTTGCCGTCAAAAGGATGACCGGTACCAGATTTCCACGTTCGCGGATTGTTTTCAGCACGGTTAGTCCGTCCATTTTCGGCATCATGATGTCGAGGATGACACCATCGTAGTTTTCTGTATCGAGATAGTCCAGTGCCTCTTCTCCGTCGTAAACAGCGTCGACAGAGTAATTGCTGTGCGTGAGTATTCTCACCAGTGCTTTGGACAGGGATTTTTCATCTTCTGCAAGGAGCAGTCGCATGTTTACCTCTTTTCTTTTGTCAGAATGTAGCTTTTAAGGAAGGAACGAGCCCTGCGGCCTGCCGGGGGCAGTGAAACTGCCGCCGAAAGCTGCTGACTGCCTGAGTTTCACAAGGGATTGTTAACAGTTACCGGGGAAAACATAGTCCAGCTTTTCACGGGCGATGCTCAGCAGCCGATAGATTTTACTG
>Ga0256407_10012453_pt1 | contig 11568 bp, 4 predicted proteins | sample RumenRJG_04DNA_FD_193489 | JGI IMG/M metagenome (GOLD analysis project Ga0256407, IMG submission 193489) | Bovine rumen microbial communities from Lethbridge, Alberta, Canada - RJG_04 | ecosystem: Host-associated > Mammals > Digestive system > Stomach > Rumen | place: Canada: Alberta | collected... | reverse complement strand
TTTGTTTTCGTGCGACGCTTCGGTCTGGTCGGCTTTACGGAATGGCGGGAGCTTGCCGAGGTCGGTCTTCGTGTTAAGGTCGGCGACGCGTCCTTTGTCGGACTCGCAACACAAGGCGCCGGCGAGGGCCCCGAAGTACGAGGTCGGGGAGATTGTATTGTCGGCGGGTTTCGGGGTCGTTCCTTCGGCGTCGATCGCCTTGACGAGATTCTTTGAGAGCGCCCTTAGGACGAGAACGCGGTCGCGCGCTTCGGAATAGAGCGTTCCTTCCAGTTGCGCGTTCTTCGGGTAGAAGACGCGCCTTGGCGCGTCGTCAGGGGAATCGCCGGGCTTGAACGTTTTAGGAAGCCCTTCCCAGATCGTCTTGGCGTAGACGAGGGAGACTTCCCACGAATCGGGACGCGCTTCCCGCGCGGCGTCGATCAGTTTCTCAATGACGTCGGGCGCAAACTGCGTCTCGACGTCAACGAGGGTTTGCGGATTGAGGCCCGGCGCCGGGACGAGGTTCATGCGACGAAGGCGCCCTAGCGAACTGAGCGTCGCGACGGTTTCGTTCAAAACTCGCGCGTAAGCAAGGTCGTCCATACGGTCGCCGAAGCGTTCGAGGAGGCAGTAGAGGACGGGGAGGGAGCCGATCGGCGGCCAGTCGCGAACTTCGTCGAGGACGTCCGTCGGCGAATGGTTTTCCAGCGCGGCGGAGATTCCCGGCTGGATTTCGTCGAGGGACGCGCGCGCCATGTTGTCGGCGAGCTTGACGCCGAAGAGGAGCCGTCCGGTCATCGGGGCGGACGAGTCGCCCGCGAAAACGTCGAGACGCGCGCGCAAGGCGCGGTTCTTAAGCGCGACGTCGTCTTCCGAAAGGTCGAACGCCTGCGCGACGATCTTGATTTCGTCGGCGTTAAGGTCGCGACGGGGCGCTTCCAGCGCCGGATCGACGAACGTTTTAAGCGCGGCGACTTGCTCTTGGGTCAGACGTCCTTCTTCCCCGACGTAGGGGCGCTCTTCTTCGGAATATTTACGCGTCTCGGGCTCTTTCCCGAGGGACTCAAAGAGCTTCGCGGCGGAGTCGCGAACGGTCTGGGCGAATTCCTCGCGCGTTTTTTCGGACGTTTGCTCGAAGACGTCGCGTTCTTCCGGGCTCATGGCGGCGAGCGCCAGCCGGCGCGCTTCCTCGTATTGAGCGGACGCGGGCGCGGGGAGCGTTAAGCAGAAGAGAACGGCGCAAACAACCGCGATTCTAAACGTTTTTGTCATGGTTACCTCAATTGACGGACGGGGAATCTAACGGACTCAAACGGCAGGGCCGACGTTAAACGCCGTTTCTGAATCGTCAGACTCCGCTTCGGCGAAATCATGTTTGATTCCTATCGCGACGCTCTATCCATAGAGAGTCGCGTCGGGGCGTATTTCCGAAAAAACAAAAAATAAAAATCAAAAAAGCGGCTTAGGGCGTCTTGGTTTAAAAAAACTCCAAAAACGCAATTTTACGCGTGAAAATTTCTTAGGAAAACGCGTCGCAACCCGGTAAAACTTGGCGTTTCAAATCGAATACGCGGCTGTTTTGCCCGCAATTTGCGCAAGAGGACCGACGTCGGCGTCCTTCTATTGGAGCGCGTCGATGTACGCCAAGCGTCTCTTAGAACGCTTCTCCGCGTTCTGGAACGCGTCGCGGAACTTCTTCTTGGCGTCGGCGAGCGCGGTTTTTTTCTCGTCGGTATCGGCGACGGTTTCCAGTTCTTTGAAGAGCCGGTCGAGGCGATCGACGACCTCCGCGTCGTTGGCGGCGTCGAGCGCCCACTTGAGCGACTCGTCGAGCGCGGCGTTCGCGTCTTCGACCGCGTTGGACTTCGTCGCTTTGGCGGCGCGCGCCTGAAGGAGATAGCCCCCGACGACGTCGCGGATTTCTTCGCGCTCCGACAATCGCTCAAGGCGTTCGATCTCGCCCGCCTCCGCCAAGACTTTGCACGAATCGTCTAAGAAGTAATTCGGCGCGGCGTTTCCCGAAATTCCGCCGGGAAGCAGATCGACGGCGGAGAGGCTGTATTCGTACGCGTCGAACGTCGCGCGTTTGACGTCGTCGCGCAATTTTTGGATCGCCTCGGACGCGTCGTTTGCGGGGACGCGCAGCGCCAGATTTTTGAGGTCGTTGATTCGCAGCCGATAGAAACTCGACGTCTCGTCTTGCGGGACGTCGAGGAGCGTCTTGTCGTAGACGAACTCCTCGCCGGAACTCGTCGGAAGACTGACTTTTTCCGGCTCGTACTCGACGTCAAGCGCTTTGTCGTCGGAACGTTTCTTGGAGCGGTAGAACCCTTTGCGCATCGTTCGCTTCGCTTCGTCGCCGAGCGCTTTGTCGTACGTCGCGATAGGGTTGACGAAAGAGGCGACGTCTTTCGAGACGATCGAGTCGACCGACTCGCCTTCTTCGATCGCGATATTTTCAAGCTCGGGAATCAGGCTCTTGACCAAGTCGTTATCCTTCTGTTGAATCGCGGCGCCGATTTTCGCCTTGAGGAGATACGCGTTGGCGAGATGGACGAGGCGGAACTGTTCCCGCTCGTCCCATTGCTTCGCCTCAAGCTCTTTCTTGAGAAGCTCAAGGTTGTAGACGTCGTTGTTTTGTTGGAAGGTCTGCGCGCAGATTTCCAGCGCCTGATAGCGCTCGGAGAACTCCGCGTCGTCCGCGAGCGCCATGTGAAAGTTGGCGCGCGAGAGTTCCTCGTCGAGACGACGAACCAGTTCTTCGTCCTCCGGGGCGGCGCCGAGTCGGCCGATCTTCTCCCGAATTTCCGCGCGACGCTGTCGGTAATACTCCGCGTTCTGACCGCCGAGAACCGGCTCGACCTCGACCGCCGCTACGGCTGCGCCTTTAAAGAAGGGGAGTCTCGCTCTTAGCCCCGGCGAAACGTACGCCGCGACGCCGATCGAGAAAACAAGCACGAGCGTTCCGAGAAGATACAAAACAGCTTCTTTTTTCATGTCAAAACTCTATGCGTTAGGCGTCGGCTCCAGCGCAACCTTCGAGAGCGATCGCGTTCGCGAAGGCTGCTCTGAGACGACGCGTTTTCGTTATTGGAAGACGTACATTCTCCCCGGATCGAGCGGCTCGATAATGAGGACGGGACTCTCGTCGTAGAGCGCTTTAACCTTTTCCGGATCGAGGGACGGGCTAAGATACCACGAAGAACTCGCCGCCAGTCCGACCGCCGGAAACATGGAGTAGACCCGTCCGTTTTCGACGGCGACGCCGGCGTCGACGTCCTTGTACGTTCCGACCCCGGTCGTATAGACGACGCGCAGGTTTTCGGCGTTCTTCGCGATTCCGTCGGGCAAATCGAACGCGTAGGGGAAGTTCGGTTCGCAGACGTGGCGCTTGTCGAGGAACGCGCCGGACTTGCGCGCGAATCGCGGTTTGCCGTCTCGGTCGAGGACTTCGTTTCCCTCCGAATCAACGAATTGGTCGATCGGCGCCGGTCCGCCTTGAGACGGATCGACGGGCGCGGGTCCTCCTTCCGGCTTAGCCGCTTCCGGATTCTTATGGATATACCACAAATCCTTGACGACGAACGAGTTCTCGCCCTCTTGATCGAAGAGCTTTACGGCGCGGACGCGGGAGACAAACGATTTTATCATCCATTCCGGCGGGTTCGCCCCGGACATGAGCGCTCCGTCCTCCTTCCGGTAGCCGTCGTACAGGTCGAGACCGTCGCGTTTAAAGGGCGGCTCTTCGTCGAGCGGCTCCAAGAGGAAATAGACCGGCTCGCCGCGCCAGTCGACGGCGTTGTAATCGCACCCGTAATACTGCGCGCCGGAGACGTCGAGGAGCGGGGCGCCTTGGTCGTTGTAGAGCGCGAAATAGTGGCGTTGAAGCTTGATCTTTTCTCCTGAAGACTTGGCTAAAACGCCCGACTCGACGTTGACGACCGTCACCGTCGAAGCGCGAAACGTTTGCCGCCCGTCGGGAATCGTCAGCTGAGCGCCGTCGACGTCCGTAAAGGGTCTCAAAAGCCCCTCGTGCGATTCAGGCAATGCGACGACGGGCGCGGTGAACGCCGGTCTTGCGACGAGCGGGTAGAGACCGGTCAGCGACGTTCTGTCCGCGTTGGAATCGAAGAGCGTCTCGACGCTTCTTTCGTTCCTCGCGACGGACGCGGCGTCTTCCGACGTTTTGGGGCGCGGGACGCAGAGCGGGTCGGAAGTTCGATCCGCGAGGATCTGTCCGTAGGATTGGGGCGTTTGAAACGAGGTTTGCGTCGAGTTGCGGACGGCGAGCGTCAGGTAGATCAGACGCCGCTGAATCTCGATGGGAACGGCGGAGCAGTCGACGTCGAGCGCGCTGAGAACCGCGTTGTAGACGTCCGATTCGCGGAGTTCCGCGTCTCGCGCCGTATGAGCGGTCGCCGCAGCCGCCTCGACGGCGGCGAGGGGGAGCGTTCCTTCCGCCAACGGCAAAGCCGCGGGGCGCAACGCGTTGTTTTCCAAAGAGGTTTCGTCGATCGGACGGTAGCCGTAGAGCGTTTCGTCGATGAAATCGCCGCGCTTTTGCGCGCTTAGCGACGAGTTCCACAGCGCGGTCTGGACGACGGATTCGAGCCGTTTGCCGCGACTTTGCAGGAAGAGATTCAACGGAAGCGACGGGGTGGCGAGGCGGCTTTGCGCGGCGACGTAAACGTAGCGGTTGGCGGCGATTTCATCGTAACTCGGTCGCGACTCCTTGATCCTTTCCAGCGTCTCAAGCGTCGGTTCGAAACAGTTTTTCGGCGCGAAGGAACGGACAAACTGCCGACGAAGCGTCTCGTAGAGTTTTTTCTCCGACTCGACGGAATCGTTGACCCCGGCGGCGAACCGTTTCGTCATCGCGAACGCTTTTTCCGTCTCCTTGACGGCTTTGTCGACGTCTTGCCACTGCGGATTGTTCATCACGTCCTGCGACGGATGGCACAAAGGATCGACCTTGAGGTTTTGGCGCGTTTGCTCGACGTATTTCTCGTAGTCCTTCCTGTTTTTGAGCTTCGGAAGATTTTCGAAGATCGGGCGCCCCGTCGCGTCGAGCTTCTGAGGAATCCCCGCCAGACGGTCTTCCCGCGCCCTGAACGCGCAGCTGGTCGCAGCGAACGCGACGACGACGAGGAGGACGGGCGCCAGCGCGATAAGCCCCGGTTTCTTTCCTTTATAACACGCTGCGGCGTTAAAGACGGACCCGACGGTAAAGAGGAGCGCGACGCCGTAAACGAACGGGACAAGACGCGCGTCGTCGCTCGGGAAGATTGAACTCAGCCCCGCGAGAATCGCGATCATGAGAACGATCGACGCCGCCGTCGCGACGAGGCGTCCGGCGGGAGTCGACGCGCCCCACAGAATGAGACCGAAGAGCAGCGCCGCGTAAGGCGCGACATGGACGAGGGCAAAGCGGGGGGAAGCGTCGGGCGCGCCGCCGGAAAAGAGGAACGCGCCAAGGCATAGAACGAAGACGACGACCAGCGCGGCGAGCGCGTTGACGAGCCAATACCGTCCGAAGCCGACGTTAAAACGCTCCTTGACGGGCGCGCCTTTCATCTTGAGGTCGGCGAAAAGCCCTGAGCCGAGCGCCGCGCAGTAGAGGACGAAGAGAGAAATAACGATATGAGCGTTCAAGGCGAGAAACTTGCCCGATTCCGATTTTTGCGCGTAAGCGAGTCCGAGCGACGTCTGGAGAAACGCGCAGACCAGAACGACCGCCGCGACCTCGAATAGGATCGACGCGGGGGATCGGAAAACGATCGCCGTCTGAGCGAGCGCGTGACGCAGGAGCGCCCAGGACGCGGAAGGTTTGACGGTTTTGAGCTTCGGATTTCGCGGGTCGAGGAAGCGATTCTCGCCGGACGCGCGCCCTTCGTTCTCGATCGATTCGTCCGAACTCGCCAAGGGCGCGTTGAGACTGCGGTATCCGAAACGATTTCCAAGGGGCGCGAGCGCCATGGCGACGACGCCGACCGCAAAGCACGGGAGATCGACTTCCGCGCCGGGCAAGAACGTCGACGCGACGATTCCGCAGACCATCGCCGAAAAGAACGCGAGGAAGATCGCCGAGATCTGACGCGAGACGCGCCCCGTCCAGAAAATCCCCCAGCAGAACGCGGCGCCCATTCCCGACCCTTGGAGGAAGGCGCTCAGACCGTAGCCCGAGTTCGTCTCGAAAAAGGACGCGAACGTCGTCGTCAACCGCAGTTCGCGCGTCAGGTCGACGCAGAGCGTGACGAGGAAGAAGAAGACGCCGAGCGCGAGCGTCGACAGGAACGCGTACCCAAATTTCCCGGCGGCGGCGACGCGCCAATCGGGGGACGTCCGACGCAGCGTCTCCATCGTGTTCGCCTCGCGTTCTCGCGCGAACGCCGTCGCGCAAAGCGCCGTGAGGTTGAGCCACGTCGCGACGATTCCGCCCATAACGAACCGACTTAACTCGAAACCGTCGACGTAATACCAGCGGTTGAACTTCGCAAAGAAGGGAACGAGGAGCCCCGCGATAAGGAACGTCAGCGTTTGCCAACGTGTTTCTAGGAATTCTTTATAGAAAATGGCGCCGAACTTTTTCATTGAAAATCTCCGCTTGCGCTCGGTTTTCCGGACTTTAAGATCGTGGAAGGAGCCGCGTTCCGCGTTATCGTTTTCGCATGTAAGCGACAAAAACGTCCTCGAGCGACGGGATCGAGACTTCCGTCCCTAGAAGCCGAGCGCCGAGAGACGCGCGCAGCCGCTCGTCGAAATTGCGGGAAAGTTTTCGTCCGAGAATCCGGTAACGCAATCCGTAGCGTTCCATCCCGACGTATTCCCCTTCAAAGATAGAGGCGAAAAGGGGCTCAAACGCGGCTCCGTCGGCGGTTTCGCCGGAGATCGTCGCGTCGACGACGCGCGTCGCCTGTCTGATGTTTTCGATAGAATCCATCAGAACGAACTTTCCATTTTTCAGGAACGCGACATGATCCGCGACGCGTTCGACTTCCGCCGTCTGATGACTTGAGAGCAGGATCGTTTTGCCCATCGCGCCCAGTTCGGCGACGTCGGCGAGAATCTGACGGCGAACGAGCGCGTCTAAACCGGACGTCGGCTCGTCGAGTACGAGCACGTCGGGATCGCGCGCAAGTTCCAGCGCCAAGGACGTCTTCGCCTTCAGTCCTTTGGAGAGCGTTCTGATCCGATCTTTCTCGTTAAGGCCTAATTCCTCGCAGCGTTCGGCGTACTTCTGAAGGTATCCTTTCCAGTTGAACGCCGCCGCGAATCTGCCGATCTGCCCGACCGTCATGTACTCGTAGAGCGTCGGCGATTCCGGAATGAAGCCGATTCTTTCGCGAATATCCTTCGAACGCTTGATCGGATTCTGCTCGAAAACGCGTATCAGTCCCGAAGTCGGCGCCGTTTCCCCGAGAACCATGCGGATCGTCGTCGTCTTGCCCGCGCCGTTTTCGCCCAAAAGCGCGAAAACAGAACCGGGCTTAATCGCAAAGGAAACGCCGTCGAGAACCGTTTTTGACCCGAATTTTTTGACGACGTCTTGAAAATCGACGACGTTCGCGGAAGGTTGATCCAGGTTCGCCGGATCGTAACCGTTCTTCATCGTATCTTCACTCATTTTTGTCGTTCTCCGTCCCAGGTTGAGAATTATTCGTTTGAGCAGTCGTCGTGGCGACTCTTTCGAGCGCGATTTCGAACATCTCTCTCATTTTTTCAAGAGACAGCCCCCCGGATTTTCCGTCGTTGAGCGTGTCTTCGAGTCGCTTAACGAAAAATTCCTGCCGGAATTTTTCGCATCGACGTTTAGCTCCCTCTACGACGAGAAAGCCGACGCCGCGAGTGGGCGAGAGCAATCCTTCGTCGGTGAGATGGCGATACGCTTTAAACACCGTCAAGTGATTGATCGTCGCCGCCCTAGCGACTTCAAGCACCGCGGGAATGATCTTTCCCTCCGGGAACTCGCCGGTTGCGATCGCGAACCGAGTTTTTTGTTCGATCTGCTCGAAAAGAGGAATAGAACTATCGTAATCTAGTTTGTACATGTCGTTACCTTGCGTCGTTGTACAAGACGTGTGTGGTATTTTATCCCACAGTATAATAGCGCCGACGCCCCGTGTCAAGCGCGGGGCAATCTGCTTTCAAAAAAAGAATAAAAAAATTCGCGTCGCTCGAGTTTTCGCCAAGTCTTACGACTTCTTTGTCGAAGAAAAACAACGGGATACGAATACCTGCAAACTCTAGGACGACGTTGTTTTCGACTTCAAAACCGGCGGCGAAATCCTCCCGGACGACGCGAATTTTGTCGGAACGGCGCGATCTGCGCCAATATGTCGCTATTCGACGGTTATGTCTCCCTTAACAAAGGTCGTACATTCTTTTTCACGGTCGAACGCTCTAAAAACGATTCGGTAGGTTCCGGGCGTCTTGGGCGCGTCGAACTCGAAGGAGAGGGAGTCGACGCGTTCCTCGGCCGTCGTCGTTTGGATAACCGAATCGGGACTCGCGGACGCGGGAATCTTCGGGACTTCTTCGAGGACGAACTCGGAACGAACGGGCCTATTAAGTTTTCTCCTTTCTTCGACGTTGTAGTCGATATCGACGTCCCACGGAAGCGGGAGCGCTTCGTCGACGTAGTATTCGTAGCAGAATCGAGAGGGCCGCTGCGGCGCGCGGTCGGCGATCGACTTGCGTTCGTCGCGGCGTTTCGGCGGCGCCGTCGGTCTCATGAGCTTGAGGGGCGAGGCGTCTTGGCTCATGAGAAAACGGCTTTCGGGCTGAACTTCCGCGAGGTAGTTCGAGAAGTCGTCGCTGGGCGTGAGGTCGCGCTTGGCGTCGTAGAGGACTAGGGACGCGCGTCCGCCGAAGAGCGGGTCGCCGTCTTCGAGGGGCGCGAACTTTGCGGTCAGCCGGACTTTTTCGCCCGATTTGACCTTCTCAGGAAATTCAAGCGCGGCCTCGCGGACGAACTGTTTATTCCGGGCGCCGACGAGATAGTAGGAGGTCTGCGCTTTATTGTCGTAAGAGGCGTTGGCGGTAAGGATGAAGTAACGCGCGTCGGCGTCGGAGAGACTGCAGGAGAAGGAGCCGACCCCGTCGCGAAGTTCGACGCTCTTGACTTCGGGGTCGTCGGGCGCGACGTATCCCCCTTGCTGACCGACGGCGCCGCTCCCGTTCTTCTCGATCACGACGCTTGCGTCGGGATTGGAGGAACGAACGACGAAGTTGGCGACGTCGCTCGCCTTGGAAGAGTAGACGGGGTTTTCAAACTCCAGCTCGACGATCGGCGCGGAGGACGGGACGACCGGCTTCGGCGTCGGGGTCGCGACGGGCGTCGGCTCCGCGTCGCCGGCGCGCGTTGAAATGAAGAGCGTCGATTTATGTTCGTCGAAGACGGCGGGTTTACCGTCGGAACCCGTTTTGAAATGACCTTCCGCAAAGACGTATTCTCCCGGCTCCGCGTCTTCCGGAATCTTGAAGGAGCCGGAAAAACCGCCGGTTTTGTCGACCTCGACTTCAACGCTGGCGATCTCTCGCGGAGGGTCTTGCTTCCGCTCTTTTCTCATCATTCCCATTCCCGCCGACCGTCCGTTCGGTTCAGGCGGCAGTGGTCGTTGTTTCTGGTAGACCCTGATCCCTTGCGGAACTCCCGGATCGAAATAATAGCCCGAACCGTACGTGGTCTGACCGACGAATTCGACCGTGTCGCCGGGCGCGTAGACGGGTTGGTTCGTCGCGAGAACCAGCGTGTTGATATGATTCGGTTGAGCGAGAATCACCGCGTCGTTTGCGAAATGGGGCGCGTACGGGTTCTGGCGCGAGTCGAAGAAGCTGACGGAACGGTCGTCTTCGTCGTCGTCAAACGCGAACGCGACGAGCCGCTCCCAATGGTTTAAACGGCTTTTCGGCTTGAGGTAGCCCGACGCGTCGGTCGAAACGATCGCCGATTCGGCGCCTTCCGGGATGCTTATTTTGATGAAAAGCAGCTCTAACTCGCGATTCGCGTAGGGCTTGCCGGTTAGGACGTCGGTCACGACGAGTCGGTTGTACTGAAACGCGAAGGCGTAGCGATTGACGAACGCGAGCGCGTACGCGGCGTTCTTTTCGGCGACTTCGTCGTTTTCGGCGTCCGCGTCGACAACGCGGATAAGGTACGCGCCGGATTTCTCAAGGGTAAAGGTCAGGTTGGCGCGAACCGGCGCGTACTCGCGCCCCTCGACGAGGGCGACGGGGGCGACCGACGACTGAACTTCCGTCGCGAAGGACGAAATCGGCGTCTCGTTGCGGAATAGTTCTTGAACGCCCTCGGCGACGAGATTCACGAAAAGCTCTCCGCCATGCGGCGCGTCCGTGAACGCGGGCTCGCGCGTTTTGGCGAGGAAGGGGGCGAGGTCGATCTGATAGAAAGTCGTTTTGAGCGCGCGCGTGTTGCGCGAAAAGACGGTCGTTGAAACGCGCAAGCCCTGCGATTCGGAGCCGTCGGTCGCGACGCGGATCTTCGGCGTCTTTTCGAGTTCGGCGATTACGAGATCGAGGCGATTGGCGACGGCTTCGCGAAAATGCGACTCGTTGTCGCCAAGGTCGGAGTCTGATTCGGCGCCACTTCCGACTCCGTCGACGTTAACTGTTTCGCGGGCGCCGAACGTAAACGTGTCGAAGAGCGACTTCGCCTGCTCGACGATGGAATAAACTTTCGCCGTTTTAGCGCGTTTCCATAACTCGAGCGCCTTGTCGTAGTTTCCGCGAGCCTCATATTCCGACGCGAGCGCGGCGAGCGCTTCGCCGTTCTCCTCAAGCTCGATCGAACGTTTGAGGAACGCGATAAAGTCGCAGGATTCCGGCAGAACGATCCGCTGTTCCGGCTTAATCAACCGCGCGATCGTCGTTTCGACGTCGTATTCGTTGTTGTTCGTAACGGCGAAGCCGGTCTTAACCTTATGGAAAAGATACGTTTCGGAGTCTTCCATGTACGGGACGTCGGCGATGAGTCGGTCGAGCTTCTCGACCTCTTGACGCGCCTGCGTCTCCTGTTCGATTTTCCTCGGGTTTTGCGCGTATGCCGCGAGTCTTTGACGCGTTGAAGAAAGGCGCCCGAGTCCGACTTTGATTCCTAAACGCCGCTGCGTTTCACGCCCGAGCTTCGCGAGGAACGCCGCTTCAAAGGAGACGACTTTCGCGTCGAGGTCGGCTCCGGAGAGCGCGAACGCGTCGCCGAGCGGCGCTTTTTCATCGTCGGTCGCGACATGGCGCGGGTCGTTAAGAAAAGGCGCCGCGAAGGCTTTGACGGCGGCGATTTGCGCCTTGTCGAGACGCCCTTTTGCGCCGACAAGAGACTGATCGCCCGAGTTATAATCGCGCGCTTTCTCTTCCTTTCCGAGCGGTTCGAGAACGCGTTCGACGGCGAATCGAATCGCTTTTTCGCGCTCCTCGGCGATATGATCTTCGGGCGATTCGAGAATGAAACTCTCTTCGCCCTTGAAAGCGTTGGGATCTTGGCGGAATTCCTCCGGGGGCGCCGGAGGGTCTTGACCGAGCGCCAAAGGCGAAAGAAACGCCGCGAAGAGGGCGGACGTCGCTATTCTT
>Ga0256407_10012451_pt1 | contig 11568 bp, 9 predicted proteins | sample RumenRJG_04DNA_FD_193489 | JGI IMG/M metagenome (GOLD analysis project Ga0256407, IMG submission 193489) | Bovine rumen microbial communities from Lethbridge, Alberta, Canada - RJG_04 | ecosystem: Host-associated > Mammals > Digestive system > Stomach > Rumen | place: Canada: Alberta | collected... | reverse complement strand
ACTGCCATAGATGCCTGGCTCACGGGTGCCGAGCAGGTTAAGGTTGGGACCATTAACGATTAGAATTTTCATAATTCAAAGATTTTTATTACTTTTGCGGACAAAATTACGAAGAAATGAGTAAAATGCCAAATTTATTTGAGCATTTTCGAGTGCCGAGATATTTCGGCAAAGCCAAAAGTACAAATAGAAAATGGAAACAGACAAGAAAACGCAGTCAAATGTTGTGAGGAGCTACCAACGCTACCTGAAACTGCAACGTGGATTCTCGCCCCATACCGTTGAGGCTTACCAGCGCGATTTGGAGAAACTGCTGAACTATCTGAAACAGGAGGGTAAGACAGTTGACGACGTGCAGTTGGAAGACTTGCAGCATTTTGCAGCCACCCTGCACGAACTGGGCATCGGCCCGAGTTCGCAGTGCCGGATACTGAGCGGTGTGCGCAGTTTCTTCCGATTCCTGGAACTGGACGGGTGGCGCGAGGACGACCCCTCGGAACTGCTGGAGAGTCCGGTGCTGGGCGAACACTTGCCAGAAGTGCTGTCGGAAGAGGAGGTGGATATGCTGGAGGGCTCCATCGACCTTTCGAAATGGGAGGGACAGCGCAACAAGGCCATCATCGAAGTGCTCTTCTCCTGCGGACTGCGAGTGAGCGAATTGGTGAACCTGAAACTCTCCAGTATCTATGTTGACGAGCAATATGTCCGCGTGATGGGTAAGGGCTCGAAGGAGCGCTTAGTGCCTATCTCGCCCAAGGCCCTCAGAGAATTAGATTTGTGGATGGTGGACCGTAACCTCATGAAAATCAAACCGGGCGAGGAGGACTATGTGTTCCTGAACAGGCGAGGGGCGCACCTCACGCGCACTATGATATTAATTATGATAAAGCGGCAGGCGGCAGAGGCAGGCATTCAGAAAACCATCTCGCCCCACACCCTGCGCCACTCGTTTGCCACTGCCCTGCTGGAAGGCGGAGCCGACCTGCGTGCCATCCAGGCCATGCTGGGCCATGAGTCGATAGGTACCACCGAGATATACACCCATATCGACATGTCAACCCTCCGACAGGAGATTTTGGAGCATCATCCGCGCAATATGAAGCGATAATTGTATAAAAAACATTAATAAAAAATGCTTTTTCTTGACGGACGTGCAACTTTTCATTACCTTTGTGCGTCTAAAAGAGAGAATGGTATCATTATTTTAACTATCATAAAATTTGCTATGAGACTTAGAAAACTTTTTGTCGCTGCGCTGACATTGTTCAGTACGACAGCTATGGTGGCTCAGGAGATGCAGATGCCGCCTATCCCGGTTGACCCTGCCGTTCGCATCGGTAAGTTGGACAACGGACTGACCTATTACATTCGCCACAACGAGTATCCGGAACATGTGGCCAACTTCTACATTGCTCAGCGCGTGGGTTCTATCAATGAGGATGAATCACAGCGCGGTCTGGCTCACTTCCTCGAGCACATGGCCTTCAACGGTTCTGAACACTTCAAGGGCAACGGTATCATCGAATTCACCCGTTCGCTGGGTGTTGAGTTCGGTAGCGATCTGAATGCTTATACCAGTATCGACCAGACCGTTTATCGTGTCTGCGACGTTCCCACCAAGCGTGCCACAGCGCTCGACTCTTGTCTGCTGATTCTGAAAGACTGGTCGAACGGTCTTTTGCTGGAGGCTGACGAGATTGACAAGGAGCGCGACGTGGTTCATAACGAGTGGCGACTGGGCGAGGGTCCTTCACAGCGCATGATTACACGCGCCCTGCCTAAGATGTATCCTGGTTCGAAGTATGGCGAGCGCATGCCTATCGGTCTGATGAGCGTTATCGACAGTTTCAAGCCCCAGACACTGCGTGCTTACTATCACAAGTGGTATCGTCCCGACAACCAGGCCATCATCGTAGTGGGCGACGTGGACGTGGACCACATGGAGGCCAAGATCAAGGAACTCTTCGGTGGCATCAAGGTTGACCCCAATGCTCCAAAGGTGATTCCCGAGCCAGTGCCCGATACGAAGGATGCCATCTATATCTTCGAGAAGGATAAGGAGATGCAGATGAGCCAGATTATCATGATGATGAAGCACGACGCCACCAAGCCCGAGGAGAAAAGCAGTATGGCTTATCTCATCCAGGACTATGCCGTCAGCGTGATCAGTCAGATGATGAACCAGCGTCTCAGCGAGATGACACAGGAGGAGAGCTGTCCTTTCTTCCAGGCTTTTGCTGACGACGGTACCTATATGCTTTCGCGCACGAAGGACTGCTTCGAGGTGATTGGTGTGCCCAAGGAGGGTAAGGATATGGAAGCGCTGCAGGCACTCTATCGTGAGACACGCCGTGCCCGCGAGTTCGGTTTCACCGCTACGGAGTATGAGCGTGCCAAGGCCGACTACCTGAGTGGACTGGAGAAGCGTTACACCAACCGCGACAAGCGCAAGAACGACGAGTATGGTAACAACTATCGTGACCACTATCTCGACAACGAGCCTATCCCACCACTGGACATGCTCTACCAGATTATGCAACAGATTGCTCCCAATATTCCTGTGCAGGCTATCAACCAGATGGTGCCCGAGTTGATTTCAGCTACCGACAGCAACCTCGTTGTCATGGAATGGGCTCAGGAGAAGGAAGGCAAGGTTTATCCCACTGAGAAGGATATGGCTGCTGCCATTGCTGCTGCCCGTGCTGATAAGATTGAGGCATACGTTGACAATGTAAAGAACGAGCCCCTGGTTGACGTTACCAAGATCAAGGCTGGTAAGATTGTCAGCGAGACAGAGAACAAGACGCTTGGCTATAAGGAGTTGAAGCTGTCGAACGGTGCTACCGTTATTCTGAAGAAGACCGACTTCAAGGACGACGAGGTTCAGCTGCAGGCCTTCTCGAAGGGTGGTAAGTCTATGTTCGGTGCTGCCGACTATACCAATCTGAAGGTGTTCGACCAGGTGATTGGCATCAGCGGATTGGGCAACTTCTCAAGCACTGAGCTGCAGAAGGCTCTTGCCGGTAAGGAGTGTAATGCCGACGCTTCGATGGGTAACACCCGTCAGTATGTTTCTGCTCACTCTACTCCTAAGGATCTGGAGACCATGATGCAGATGCAGTATCTCTACTTCACAGCTATCAACAAGGACGACAAGCAGTTCCAGAACCTGATGACGCAGCTCGATATGGCACTGAAGAACAAGTCGCTGTCACCTGACGCTGTGTTCTCTGACTCACTCGCTGCAACACTCTATGCTCACAATCCTCGTTTCACCAACATCAACGTGAAGGATCTGAAGGATATCAACTACGACCGCATTCTCGCTATGGCGAAGGACCGCTTCAAGAATGCAGGTCAGTTCACCTTTATCTTCTGTGGTAACTTCGACGAGCAGACCATCCGTCCGCTGATTGAGCAGTATGTGGCTTCTCTGCCTGCTACTGGTGAGAAGGCTGAGGACTTCAACGAGGTGATGACGCTGGCTAAGGGCAATGTGGTCAACAACTTCAAGGTGAAGACTGAATCGCCCAAGGCTACTGCTTTTGAAGTTTGGCATGCTAAGGTTCCTTACACGCTCGAGAATCAGGTGAAGCTGGATGCTGTCGGCCAGGTATTGTCAATGATTTATCTGAAGACCATCCGTGAGGACGAGAGCGCTGCTTACTCTTGTGGTGCTTATGGCAACTTCAACGGTTCAAGTCACGAGCCTATTGCCTTGCTCCAGGCTTACTGCCCGATGAATCCCGACAAGCAGGAGATTGCTGTTCGTCTGTTGCACGAGGGTATCGCCAACATGCAGAAGGCTGTTGATGCTGACAAACTGCAGAAGGTGAAGGAGTATATGCTGAAGCAGATTGATGTTGACGCCAAGAAGAACAGCTATTGGGTTAACGTCATTACTACCTTCAAGGATCATGGACTGGATTTCCATACAGACTATAAGAAGACCGTTGAGGCTCTGACTACCGACTCTGTACGCGACTTCCTGAATAATATGCTGCTGAAGAGCGGCAATCACATTGAGGTGATCATGCTGCCGGAGGCTAAGTAAGAAATTAAAAGCCTACTCCCAACCCCCTCCCAAGTAGGAGGGGGCTTTTTTGTTTCATACTGCGAAAGTACTTACGCTCGACAAAAAAAAGAAGGAATTCTTTTGTTTTGTGCTCACTTAATCGTACCTTTGCACCCAAAATACAGAATTATGTCATATTTCTTTTCTTCAGAATCAGTAAGTGAAGGTCATCCCGATAAGGTGGCTGACCAGATAAGCGACGCCATTCTCGACCAGTTTTTGGCTTACGACGACCATGCCCGCGTGGCCTGTGAGTCGTTTGTTACTACCGGACAGGTGGTCATCATGGGCGAGGTGCGCAGTGAGGTTTATATCGACTTGCAGACGATTGCCCGCAATACCATCAAGAAGATAGGCTATACGAAGGCCGAATACCAGTTTGACGGTAATTCGTGTGGCATTCTGACTGCCATTCACGAGCAGAGCGAGGATATCAACCGTGGTGTTGACCGTGAGGATGATGAGAATCAGGGTGCAGGCGACCAGGGCATGATGTTCGGCTATGCCACAAACGAGACGGAGAGTCTGATGCCTGTGTCGCTCGACTTGGCCCATCTGCTGATGCGCACCCTTGCCGAGATTCGCAAGGAGGGCAAGGTGATGACGTATCTCAGACCAGATGCGAAAAGCCAGGTGACAGTGCAATATAGCGATGCCGGTATCCCTGAGCGCATTGATACTATTGTGGTTTCCACCCAGCACGACGAGTTCGATACTGACGACGAGCGCATGCTGCAACGCATCCGCGAGGACGTCATCAATATCCTGATACCCCGTGTGAAATCAAAAATCCACTCCCAGGCAGTGCTGTCATTGTTCGGCAACGACATCAAATACTACGTCAACCCAACAGGTAAGTTTGTCATTGGCGGTCCTCATGGCGATACAGGTCTGACAGGTCGTAAGATTATTGTCGATACCTATGGCGGCAAGGGTGCTCATGGCGGCGGTGCCTTCTCGGGTAAGGACTCCTCGAAGGTTGATCGCTCTGCAGCCTATGCAGCCCGTCATATTGCCAAGAATATGGTGGCTGCCGGTGTGGCAGACGAGATGCTGGTGCAGATCAGCTATGCCATCGGTGTGGCAAAACCCATGAATATCTACGTGAACACCTATGGCCGTTCGAAGGTGAAGATGAGCGACGGCGAGATAGCCAAGAAGATAGAGCAGCTCTTCGACCTGCGTCCGAAGGCTATTGAGCGCTCACTGAAACTCCGTCAGCCGATGTTCCTTGAAACGGCTGCCTATGGGCACATGGGCCGTCAGTCGGAGGTGGTGAAGAAGACGTTTACCAGTCGCTATCACGAAACCAAGACCATCGATGTCGAGCTGTTCACTTGGGAGAAACTGGATAGGGTAGAGGATATCAAACGAGCATTTGGATTGTAATTGTTACAGCAAGACTCCATAGCGAATCATACGGCGGTAGCTGAAGGAAGCGACTCAGTGGTAGTACAGCACCGGCCTCTGACGCCAGCTCAGGTTCTGAGTTGGTTGCCTCGTGATGCCACGCCTGCCCAGCAGGACTCAGCTATCCAAGCACACTTCAAACCTTCCGAGATTCATTGGAGCGAACATCCCGATACGCTCCATCTGCCCGGTCACTCCCCGGGTGTCGATCTGATGAAGGCCGACCTCCCTCAGTATTATAAGGAGAGCTTCTTCTCCAAGTCGTCCCTTTTCCATCCTGAACTGCCTGGTGGGCGTTATGGTGTCCCCGGCGACCCTATACCTTATACTGTCCGCAACGATAATCTCATCACCTCACTGCTGTTGATATGCTTCATCGTTGCAGTGATAGCCTTTGGCAATGTCCGTCAGTTTATAAGACGACAGGTCAAGTTTTTCTTCTCTGCTCCCACCGAGAGTGTTGTGGAGGAGTCGGAAACGGTCAACGAACTCTATTTCCAGTTGCTGCTGGTCTTCATCACCAGTCTGCTCATTGCATTGTTGTTCTATTTCTATACGCTGAATTTCATCGGCAACACCTTTGTGTTGCGTTCACAATACACCCTGATATCTATCTACCTGGGCATAACCATAGCTTATTTCCTGCTCAAGATGGGTTACTACGCAATGGTCAATCTCGTCTTCTTTGGAAGTAAAAAAAATAAACAATGGATAAAGACTTGGCTCTTTATCGTCTCTGTTGAGGGCGTGTTATTCTTCCCTGCCGTTTTGCTGGGCGGTTATTTCGAAATGGATGTCAACTGGATGGCTTTTTACGTCATTTTATCATGTATAATTGTTAAATTGCTGACGATTTATAAGGTCTATATGATTTTTTTTCGCCGAAATGTAGTTAGATTGCAGATTTTTTTGTACTTTTGCACCCTCGAAATAGTACCACTGCTCACCTTCTGGGGTGCGCTGGTGTTGACAGCGAATAGTTTAAAAATCAATTTTTAGGACACCAAATGATAAAGAAGATTCTGGTTTCTCAACCAAAGCCCTCTAGCGAGAAGTCGCCTTATTACGACATCGCGGAGAAGTATGGAGTGGAGTTGGTATTCCGTCCATTTATTAAGGTAGAAGGGATGACAGCAAAAGATTTTCGTGCACAGAAAGTCAATATTCTCGATTATACGGCTGTTGTGTTTACGTCACGCCACGCGATTGACCATTTCTTCACGTTGGCAAAGGAATTGCGCGTAGCCATTCCCGAGGATATGAAGTATTTCTGCGTAACAGAAACTATTTCTCTCTATATCCAGAAGTACGTACAGTATCGCAAACGTAAGGTGTTCTTCGGTACTACAGGTAAGATTGACGATTTGCTGCCCACCATGGTGAAGCATAAGCAGGAGAAATACCTCGTACCTATGAGCGATGTTCACAACGATAGCGTGGCCAAAATGCTTGATGCTAAGAAACTGAATCATCAGGAGTGCGTCATGTATCGTACGGTGAGCAACGACTTCACGGCTGACGAAGTGAAGAACTTCGACTACGACATGCTGATTTTCTTCAGCCCGTCGGGTATTGAGTCGCTGACCAAGAACTTCCCTGATTTCAACCAGGGCGACATTGCCATAGCCACCTTCGGACCTGCCACCGCCAAGGCTGTCAAGGATGCCGGGCTGCGACTCGATTTGGAGGCTCCGTCTGATAAGTACCCCTCAATGACGGGTGCCCTTCAGGATTTCCTGCAGAAGAAGTAAGGATAATATACATTATTTATATATGGCAACCCATACGCTCAGTAAACGGGAACGGGTGGGTAGCATGAGGCTTACCGACCGTCTTTTCGGCGGAGCAGGAAGCCAGTCGATGGCAGCCTTCCCCATCAGGGTAGTGTGGATTGAACAGGAACGTGGCGAGCACGAACCACCAGTGCAGATACTGGTCAGTGTTTCCAAGCGTCATTTTAAGCGGGCGGTTAAGCGTAATCGGGTCAAACGTCAGTTGCGCGAAGCATATAGGTTGGCTAAACAACCATTGTGCGAAAAGTTAGAGGCTACTCCCCAGCGAACTGTTGTGATGGCTTTCATCTGGTTGGCCGACGACCTCTATCCCTCTAAGCAGGTGGCAGACCGCATGCAGATGTTGTTAAGGCGGGTGGAGGAGAAGATATGAACAAACTCATTCGTCTCGTGTCAAGAGCAATGGTGTGGGCACTGCTGATACCCATCCGTTTCTATCAGACAGTGATATCCCCCCTGACACCTCCCTCTTGCCGGTTTACACCCACCTGTAGCGAATATGCCCGTCAGGCATTGATCAAGCATGGTCCTGTCGTAGGGCTCTATCTTGCCATCAAGCGTCTGCTCAGATGCCATCCGTGGGGTGGGAGCGGCTACGATCCGGTGCCGTGAGAATTGAAAATTGAGAATTGATAATTGAGAATATAAATGAAGAACTTTGTTGAAGAACTGAAATGGCGTGGTATGCTGGCACAGATGATGCCAGGTACTGAGGAACTGCTCCAGAAGGAGATGGTTACAGCCTATCTGGGTACCGACCCTACGGCTGACTCACTGCACATTGGTCACCTCTGCGGTATCATGATGCTTCGTCACCTGCAGCGTTGCGGACACAAGCCCATTATCCTCGTCGGTGGTGCCACCGGTATGATTGGCGACCCCTCCGGCAAAAGCCAGGAGCGCAATCTGCTGAATGCTGAGACGCTCTATCATAATCAGGAGTGCATCAAAAAGCAGGTGGCTAAGTTCCTCGACTTTGAGTCGAAGGAGCCCAATGCTGCCGAGATGGTGAATAACTACGACTGGATGAAGGACTTTACATTCCTCGACTTCGCTCGTGAGGTGGGTAAGCATATCACCGTCAATTACATGATGGCCAAGGACAGCGTACAGCAGCGCCTCAATGGTACTGCCCGCGACGGTCTCTCCTTCACCGAGTTCACCTATCAGCTCCTGCAGGGTTACGACTTCCTCTATCTCTATCAGCATAAGAACTGTAAGTTGCAGTTGGGTGGCAACGACCAGTGGGGTAACATCACCACCGGCACCGAGCTCATCCGTCGCACCTTAGGTCATGAGAACGAGGCTTTCGCACTCACCTGTCCGCTGATTACCAAGGCCGACGGTAAGAAGTTCGGTAAGACCGAGAGCGGCAACATCTGGCTCGATGCTGCCCGCACTACTCCCTATAAGTTCTATCAGTTCTGGCTCAATGTCAGCGACGATGATGCCGAGAAATACATCAAGATATTCACATCGCTGGAGAAAGAAGTCATCGACGCCCTCGTCGAGGAACACAAGCAGGACCCCGGTCGCCGTGTGCTCCAGAAGCGTCTGGCAGAAGAGGTGACAGTGATGGTTCACGGACAGGCTGAACTCGATGCAGCTATCGAGGCTTCCAACATTCTCTTTGGCAAGTCAACCAAGGAGGGACTCGAGAAACTCTCTGAACAGACCTTCCTCGATGTATTCGACGGTGTGCCTCAGTTTGAGATTTCCAAAGACCAGCTGGGACAGCCTGCCATCGAGCTCTTCACCACTGCAGCCCCCGTTTTCCCCTCTAAGGGCGAGATGCGCAAGATGGTGCAGGGCGGTGGTGTTTCCCTCAATAAAGAGAAGATTACCGACCAGAACCGTCCCGTTACTGCCGACGATCTGATTGACGGAAAATACCTCCTCGCACAGAAGGGAAAGAAGAATTATTACCTGCTGATAGTTAAATAATTGGCGAAAAATTTGGTAGTGGCACGAAAAACCACTACCTTTGCATCCGCTAACAAGCATATGGGTGTCCAATGGTGTAATGGTAGCACAACAGGTTTTGGTTCTGTTTGTGGTGGTTCGAATCCGCCTTGGACAACTTCTTTAGAATCATCCGCATGCTTCATGTGGATGATTTAACGATTAAATAGGTATACCGAAAGATGAAGATTGAATCGCAAATCATGAGTGCCGCCATCGAGGCAGTGAAAGCCTTGTACGGACAAGACGTACCAGAGAAGATGGTACAGTTGCAAAAGACGCGTAGTGAGTTCGAGGGTAACTTGACACTGGTTGTTTTCCCTTTTGTAAAAATGGCTCGCAAGAGTCCCGAACAGACCGGCCAGGAGTTAGGCGACTATCTGGTGGCCCATTGCGAGGCTGTTAGTTCGTATAATGTTGTCAAGGGTTTCCTCAATCTCGTCATAGCCCCTGCAGCATGGCTCTCCATGTTGGCAGATATCGATAGCGACGAGCATTACGGCGAAAAGGCTGCCGACGCACATTCTCCACTCGTCATGATTGAGTATTCTTCTCCCAATACGAACAAACCCCTCCATTTAGGTCATGTGCGCAACAACCTGCTGGGTTGGTCGCTGGCACAGATTATGCAGGCCAATGGTAATCGCGTGGTGAAAACCAATATTGTCAACGATCGTGGCATCCATATCTGTAAGTCCATGCTGGCTTGGCTGAAATGGGGCAATGGTGAGACGCCCGAGAGCTCAGGCAAGAAGGGCGACCATCTCATTGGCGATTACTACGTGGCTTTCGACAAGCACTACCGCGAGGAAATAAAAACCCTTGCCGCCCAATACGTGCTCAACGGTTTACCCGTTGAGCAAGCCGAAGAAAAAGCCAAACAGGAAGCCCCCCTCATCAAGGAGGCTCACGAGATGCTGGTGAAATGGGAGCAAAACGATCCCGAGGTGCGTGCCTTGTGGGAGAAGATGAACAACTGGGTGTATGCCGGTTTCGACGAGACCTACCAGAAGATGGGCGTGTCGTTCGACAAGATATATTATGAGAGCCAGACCTACCTGAAGGGTAAGGCCAAGGTGGAGGAAGGACTTGCCAAAGGTCTTTTCGAGCGTCACGACGACGGTTCTGTGTGGGCCGACCTCACCGACGAGGGACTCGACCAGAAGCTGCTGCTCCGTTCCGACGGCACCTCAGTCTATATGACGCAGGACATCGGTACTGCCGAGATGCGATTCCAGGACTATCCCATCGACAAGATGATCTATGTCGTGGGCAACGAGCAGAACTACCACTTCCAGGTGCTCTCTATCCTGCTCGACCGTCTGGGCTTCAAATGGGGTAAGGAACTGACTCACTTCTCTTATGGTATGGTGGAACTGCCTAACGGTAAGATGAAGAGTCGCGAGGGTACCGTTGTCGATGCCGACGATTTGATGGAACTGATGGTCAGCGATGCATATAAGACTTCTATGGAACTGGGTAAGTTCGACGATATGACTGAGGAGGAGCGTCGCGAGATTGCCCGCATCGTTGGTATGGGAGCCCTTAAGTATTTTATCCTGAAGGTGGATGCCCGAAAGAACATGCTGTTCAATCCTGAGGAGAGCATCGATTTCAATGGCAACACAGGTCCCTTCATCCAGTACACCTACGCTCGCATCCGCAGCATTTTGCGCAAAGCAGATAATCAAAATTCTCAATTCTCAACTCTCAATCCTCAATTAAGTGATAAGGAGATAGAGCTCATCCAGAAGATGTCAGAATATGGTGCTGCCGTCGAGCAGGCTGGTAAGGATTATTCGCCCTCGGGCATTGCCAACTACTGTTATGAGTTGACCAAGGTATTCAACCAGTTCTACCACGACTACAGCATCCTCAACGAGGAAGACGAGCAGAAGCGTCAAGTACGCTTAGTCATTGCCCGTAATGTAGGCAAGATCATCAAGAACAGTATGGCCCTGTTGGGTATCGAAGTTCCAGAACGCATGTGATGCAGAACCCTCCAGACTATCGACACGACACCGTTTTGCCGCTTCCAATGGCTGTGACGGCAGACGCATGGGCTGTTGATGCGGCATGCTCTGGGAATCCCGGACCCATGGAGTATCAGGCCATTGATTTGGCAACGGGACAGCGTGTCTTCCATTTCGGACCGATGAAGGGCACCAACAATATCGGCGAGTTCCTGGCTATTGTCCATGCACTGGCGTTGTGCTGGCAACGGGGACTGCACGATAAAACCATTTACAGCGACTCCTATAATGCCATCCTTTGGGTTAATAAGCGTCAATGCAAAACAAAATTAGAGCGCACTCCGGAAACGGAGCC
>Ga0256407_10012449_pt1 | contig 11569 bp, 10 predicted proteins | sample RumenRJG_04DNA_FD_193489 | JGI IMG/M metagenome (GOLD analysis project Ga0256407, IMG submission 193489) | Bovine rumen microbial communities from Lethbridge, Alberta, Canada - RJG_04 | ecosystem: Host-associated > Mammals > Digestive system > Stomach > Rumen | place: Canada: Alberta... | reverse complement strand
TGGACTTCGATCGTTTGAGGGAGCTTGATATCAAATGAGTAACATGCAGGCATATGACAAATACTCTGGGTATATTCAGCTAACAGATCAGCAGCAGAAGCTTGTTGATAAGATTCGCGATTGGTTCTACAATAGTTCTGAACAGGTCTTCCAGTTCTCTGGTGCAGCAGGTACAGGTAAATCGACTGTTATTCAAGCTGCGATCAAGGCCATTGGTTTGCAAGCCAATGAAGTTGCTCCGATGAGTTATATTGGAGCTGCTGCTATCATCATGAGGACAAAAGGTTTATGGAATGCTAGGACGATTCATTCCTGGCTGTATGAGCCGTTCTACAAAGATGGAGAATACGATGCCTACATGAATCGTCCTAAGAAAATTCTTTCATTTAAAAGAAAGCCTCTTCCAGATGAAATTCGTTTGGTGGTAGTAGATGAAGCAGGTGCTGTTCCTATCAAACTGAAGCCTGAAATTGAAGGAGAAGGTAGGAAAGTATTAGCTTGTGGAGATGTTCATCAGCTTCCTCCTGTTGGCAATCCGAACCCAGCATATTTAAGAACGGGAAAGATTGAGTATCTGACGCAGATTATGCGTCAAGCTTCTGGATCCAGTATTCCATATTTCGCGAACGATCTTCTTCATGGTCTTCGTCCTCGTCATGGAATGTATGGCAAGAATGTTGCTGTTCTCTATGATAATGAGATTGATAATAATCTTCCTCTGATTGCAAATCAGGATGTCATTCTTGCTCCATCGAATAATACTCGTAATGAATTTAATGATGGAATTAGAAAATATATCCTCGGATATGAAAGTAAATTTCCATATCATGGAGAAAGGTTAGTCTGCCGTAAGAATAATTGGAATATTGAAGTCGATGGAATCGGTTTGGCAAATGGATTGATTGGTAAAGTTGCTAATTATCCATCGGTACAGGGTTTTGATGGAAAAACATTTTCCATCGATTTTCATCCGAATCTGATTAATGGTACTTTTAGAGATGTGAGAGTCAATTATGAGTTCTTCATGACAAGAGATCAGAAGATCAAAAAGGAAATTAGAGATAATCCATATTCAGAAGGAGAGAACTTTGAGTATGCTTATGCTTTAACTGTACATTGTGCTCAGGGTTCTCAGTATGATCATGGTATCTACATTCAAGAAAGCCTTCCGAATACGAGAGATGAGAATCTGAACTATACTGCTGTGACTCGTTTCTCTAACTATTGCATCTATGTGATTCCTGCTAGAAGATATTACTAAAAATAGCAGTCGGTATAAAATTTGAGACATATACTATATATATGAGGCGGTTATCCGCTTCATATATATTTTGTGTCTCATAAGAGACACTGTTGTGTTTATCTTTTAAGGAGGAATTTTAAATGGCACTTGTTAAGAAATTAAAGCAGATTGCGGGCATCCGCAACAAAGAAACTGGGGAAGTTACTTTCCCGAATCAGAAAGTCTATATCGTCTTTCTGTATAACAATGATGAAACTCAGACGTTTGAGAAGTTTTATACTCGTGAGGAGACGTTTGAGTATTGCGTGGACAATGTTACAGTGGCGAACATTGCAAAGAGTCAGGTTATGACAAACAAACAGACTCCTGAAGACACAATTTCTGTATATTCTTTCATCCGTATGATTTATGAAAATATGCCTGACTTGGCTATTAAGGTCAATATGGATATTGATGAGATTACAGAATACTGTCTTCAGGATGGTACAGATCCAGAGGTTCTGTACAAAGAAGATATGGAAGGATGAACGTAAATGGCATATAATAAAAAGAAAAATTCGAGATTCTTTGAAAAAATGATCAAAGATTTTGGAAAAGATTTCTTGAATATGGCAAATCCTTTCGTATTGAAGAAGAATGCTCACTATCTGTTTAAAGATATGGCATTCGGAACGATTGATAAAACTCTGTATGGTCCATATTTCTATGATAATAAATTTATGGAACCAATTTTCAATGCTTGTGTGGAGATTCAATATGAATCTGTGATGCATTTCAATGCATTGAACACGTTGTTGAGAACAGAACCTGGGATTGTGAATAATCAGATGTTTAATACATTGTATAATAAGGATAAGGATAAATCATATGCTTATTCTGTGATCTTACAGAATCTGAATTCGTTTAACAGTCCTTATGTGACAGATCCAAATGGAAATGTGATGAATGATCAGTTTGGTCATCCTATGCAAAATCAATATTATCATAATTTAGCAGTTCTTGATATCATTGCATCGAATATTCGATATGCGAGAAATTCTATGTGATTCTATATCGATGACAACGATGTAATGATGAATAGAAAGGTGGAATACGTGCAATGGAAAAATCTGATGTAATTGCATGCAGAAAATTTCTCAGAGTCACTCATAAAAGAGAAGTTTTTAATAAAGATACAGGTGCGAAAAGTATCGTAGATGATCTGTATCCGATTGCAGTTGAATTCGATAATGCCCAGGCTTGTAGTGAGGAACGTGATATTGTTTGGTGGGATGACGATAAAGGATTCGTCTATTTCTTGATGCTGAACAATGGTCAGGTTCGTGGAGCTAATCCTCCCATGGGAACTAAGGGCTATCCTGTGAATGCTGGAGCATTCTTTGCGATTGATTATGGTGAAATCCAGCAGTTCCGTATGGTTGTGGATAAAGAAGGCTATGAAAAGTTGGCCCAGAAAGCTTTGACAGCAAATGTGAAGGTTGCGTATAATGGTGCAGAAGTGACTTTGACTCCTGCTATTATTAAACGTGGTGCAGAAGTTATCTTTGGTCAGACAGATACCTTTATGGGTGCGATTAAAGATGATGCTTCTTACACAAAGAGACCGGAAGATGTCTAAATTTAAAAAAGTATATCGAATAAACATAATAGTAGCACGGAATCTCGTGAGGGATTCCAAGCTATTTTTCCATAACCGTAACAGGTTTTGGAGTTGTTCTGAAAACCTCAAATTTTGACATCGGTTCAAAATTTGAGACATATACTATATATATGAGGCGGTTATCCGTCCATCCTTTATAAGGGTGGAATGGGTTATCCCGTTTCATGTATATATTCATTGAAATGAATTCTATGTACAGGGATTCATTTCAGCACCTATTACTTATTTGAAAGGGGTATTTAAAATGTACAACAACTACTATGGAAACAACAACTTCAACGGCGGTGGCTATTACAGCTACGGCAATCCTCAGCAGCAGAAGCAGCAGCATGTGCTGAAGCAGACGCTGAGCAAAGAGGAAGTCAATCATCTCCGTGCCAAGGGTGACAAGGAATTCAATCTCATGGTGACGGATGATGAGCGTCTCCGCCAGATCTGCAATCACAAAGATCCGGATACGAACAACATCGCTCTTGTTCGTAACAACGATGGTACGTTCACCTGCAGCATCTGCGGTGAGCGTTTTAGTGTCTTGAGCGATATCACCAAAGAGCAGGCAGAGGAAATCTGCATGGATTATAATGATCTTGTGCAGACGGCAAAGACGTTCTATGAGGGCATCCCGACAGATGTTGGTCGCGAACTCTATCAGACGTTCTCCTTCATCAAGAAGATGCCGCAGTTCTGGGAAGTCGCAATGGATTATGCGGACAAGCTGAATGGCAATCAGATGCTTGATCGTAATGGCAATGCCAATGCATTCGCTTCTCTCAACATGCTGACGAATCCTGCATATCAGCCGATGATGCCGATGCAGGGTGGCTATTATCAGCAGCCGCAGCAGGGTGGCTATTATCAGCCCCAGCAGCAGCAGATGCCTCAGCAGCCGATGATGCAGGCTGGTATGTATCAGCAGCCTCAGCCTCAGATGATGGCTCCGCAGCAGCAGATGCCGATGCAGCAGGGCACGAACTATTATCAGCAGCCTGCAACGAATAACGGTGGTTATTATGATGCAGGTATGCCGAATCCTGGTGTTGATCGTCCGATCGGTGTTGTGGATCCGACGGCTCAGCAGCAGCCTCAGGCTCAGCAGCCGGTTGGCAACCAGATCGTTCAGCAGACGCTGAGTGCAGGTCCTAGCCCGATGGCTCAGCCTCAGAAGAGTCAGGTTCCGAATACTGGTGATGTGAAGAAGAACTTCAAAGCATAATCAGTAGTAAGTTTGTAAAGAGAAAATAACATACCCGTGAGAGCCATACTCTCACGGGGTTATTTTCTTTTTAAATGAGGAGTGATATTTTGGCTAAATACAGTAAAGAAATGCAAGAAAATATTCTTGGTTATAAAGAAGAAATCGAAACCATTTCTCAATTTGTAGATGCAGTTAGAGAGACTGTAGGCCAATATCTTGGTAGCCGTGGTAATAAAGGGCATATTAATATGATACGCGAGGTATATCAGAATGCATTGGATGAAATGCAGAAACATGATTCTCCGTGTCATGAAATCTGGGTAGAATATAACGAAGCAACTTTATGGTTTACTTGTAGAGATACAGGACGAGGCATTCCATTTGGAAAGATGGTGGATATCTTCGCAACACAGCATACAAGTTCCAATTATCATAAGAAAGCTGGAGAATTCTCTTCTGGTCGCCATGGTGTTGGATCAAAAGTAACGAATGCTTGCTCGAAGAAATTCATTGCCGAATCTTATCTGTTTACAGGTGAAGCAAGAAGAATTGAATTTAATGATGGGCATCCATGGAAGCATGGAGAGAAGAAGATTCCGAATAAAGAGAAATATCAGGGATCTGTAGTATCTTTTACTCCTGCTCTGGAAGTTATGGGGAAAGTAGATACAACATGTGATGAAGTAGAAGAACTGGTATCAAACTTGATCATGCTTACCACTCCAGGAGGCATCAATAAACTTCATTTTACGGGTATTCGTAAGAATGGGAAAACATATCATAATGATTATATCAATCAGGATGGTATCATTACCTTTCTCGTTGCGATGACGGAAGATCCAGTAATTCCACCAATCTACATTCATGATGTGAAAGATAATATGATGTGTGATATTGCTTTTACATATGATAGCTCTGATTTGGGTGGAGATGCCAATATCAAATCATTTGCCAATATGTGTCCGACGATTAATGAATCGACGCATGTAAAAGGATTCTTAGATCCTCTGTGTAACTATTTCAGAAACTATATGAATAAGATCTTTTTGCATAATAGTAAGACAAAATGTATTGGTAATGATATTAAATCTGGTTTGAGAGCGATTGTGACAGTATCTCATATCAAACCAGATTTCTCTGGTCAGGCAAAAGAAATCTTTACGAATCCGGATATCATTCCATATTTGCAAACAGTCATCGAGAATCAGTTGGATGAATGGTGCAAGATGAATGGCAATGATTTGCAGAAGCTTTGTAAGTATTTCAAAGATACTGCCGATCTGAGAATGGCAGAAGATGTGAATAAAGTAAACTTTGTAAAGAAGATTAAGAAAGTATCTGCATATACAAATCTTCCTGCAAAGTATGTGAAGCCTGAAGGAAAAAAGGATTTGGAATTCATTATTACCGAAGGCGATTCAGCAATGGGTCCAGCAGTCAAAGCAAGATGCCCGTTGCGTCAAGGAATCTTTCCAATCAGAGGTAAGATTATCAATGCTTTTACCAACACAAGAGCAAAAGTAATGGATAATGAAGAAGTGGCAGGAATTGCAACGATTCTGGGAGCTGGTATTGGTAAGAACTTCGATATCAATAAATGTAAATACAAAAAGGTAATTTTCATGGCCGATGCCGATTATGATAGGTAAAACTGTCGTCTTAAGGTGAAAATCTTAAGATTATTAGGTAGTGAATTGCTGGAATGGTTTAATGCCATAGAGCCTATATGGTGCGAAAGCAGAAACAAGTCTATGGATGCTCCATGCTAAAAAATAATGCTAAAGAGTAATTAACAATAACCAAATCAGCAGGCAGGCATAATTATGCAGGCTTCATCGACTATCCCTGAAATGGGAGTAGATCATCATTTGATCGAAGTGCTACCCACCGTAAAGCTCATTCATTAGAGCAGGTGAAGATATAGTCAGAACATGTAAATGTTTGGGTTTACAAATTCGGCAGTTACTGATGAAACTATTTATCATGTATTTCCGTCCATTGATTGAAGATGGTAGAGTCTATCTTGCAGTTCCACCTTTATATTCAATCGTAGATAAGCGTCACCATATTCAGTATTTTACAGATAAAGCTGCATATACTGCTTATCTTGTCGATCAGTTTGCTAAGAACTATAAAGTTGGTCCAACAAAGAAAGATGTGTTTACGAAACGTGAACTCACAGCTCTTCTGCATAAGAATGTGAATTATATTGATGATCTTAATGTATTTGCTACGAATTATGCATTGGAGCCTCAGTTGTTAGACTTTATTCTGAGATATAAAGGAAAATCCGTTGCTTGGTTCCAGAAGTTCTTGAAACAGAGATGGCGTTTCATGACCGTGGAAAAGAAAGATGGAATCATGGTAGCAGATGGTTTGGCAGGAAATGAATTCTATACCGCTGTATGTAGTGATCGTTTGTATGCTGCTTGCCAACCTCTGATGGGATATATCAAGAATAGTCTTGATGTCTATTATGTGAATGGACAAAAGATGACTTTGCTGGAACTGATGGGAACGTTCAATAAATTTAAGCCGAATGGTATTCAGAGATATAAGGGCTTGGGTGAAATGAGCGTGAAAGCATTGGCTCAGAGTACATTACATCCAGATGGAGATCGGAAGCTTCTCCAATTGACAACAGATAACATCAAGAATGATATTATGCGTATCAGAGATCTTCAGAGTGATTTGAGTTCTCTTCTGAAAGATGTTGATATGAGTTTATATGATGTGTAAATAACTATTCCCCTACCGAAAGGTAGGGGTTTATTTTTTGCACTGAAAAGTTAATTTTTAGCATAGGGTTTCAAATTATAATGATATACTATATATATGTAGTAGGTATCAGAGGGATACTACAAATGTTTCTATTCTATTATAGGAGGAATTTATTATGTTTAATAGTGGTAAAGTTAATGGTTATGATTATGAAATTGATGAGAAGAGAATCATCTGGTTTAAAGCAGATCAGATGGCAGAGAAACTTGGTATTACGAGGGTAAGAAATGATAGAAAATACAACAAATCTGGTCATATCATGTGGAATAGATTTAACAATTTTATTGAGGATATTGCCCGGCGCACAAGTGCGCCGGGCAATGCAATTGTCGATTGTGGAAATAAAGGATACACGCAGATTCCCTTTCCTGTAAAGAAAGGTGATTACATTCCATATCATCTCGTGCTTCGCATTGCTATGCGTTTGAATAATGACACTGCAAGAGAATTCCAGATTGAGCTGATCAATATCGTTGATTCTATCAATGAGAACGGTATTTATACTAACAATGATCTTATCAATCTTGGTACAAAAGCAATCCATAATAATAATGATGAAAATCTCAGAACTGTTCTCAATAACGATATGAGAATGTATGTCAGACAGAAAGGAATTTCTATGGGACAAGCATACAATGAATTCTATGATCGTTTTGATAGAGAAAATAATATGAGAGTCAATGTTAGAGCTAACAACTATGCTAGGAAGAATAATATTAAAAATTATTCTACTCCTAAATTTATGGAGGATAATGGTATGATGGGAAATGCTGGAAACACCGTCTATAATATGGCATATGATTCATATTCTCTTCAGAAATTTGGTGTTCCTAAAGTTGTGGTAAATATCAATTCTAATCAGGAAGAGGACGATGGTTACTATCATCCTGCACTGAAACCTGTGGTTTCTGTAACTGCAGTGATCAATGGTAAGAAAAAGACAAGTACTACATTCATCGATAAAGATGGTAATACATTCTTCCAGAATAGGGAAGAATAATTATTCCTAAATATTTCCCTATCCTAGGGGAAATAGAGATTAATCAGTCCTTGAGGCAATCAAGAAGATATCCTAACTTGGAGATTTTTCATTTAGGATATCTTCTCGAACCTCATAATACAGCATGAAAGGAAGACATAAAATGTATATGCTTACTATGATTTCAAATTTGAAAAAGGGTTCTGGAGACAGAATCGTTGGAGTATTTAAAACTCTTGAAGAAGCTCAAAGAGTAATTAAAAATAATATGTATGATCTTTATGAAGGATCGTATGATTATGCTATCATTGAAGAATATGAGGAGAAAAACTTCGGTTTATATCCAGCAGTATCTGGTTACTGGTGGTATAAAGTCGTTAGAGAAGAAAATGATAAGAAAGAATACAATGCAGATAATGTGAAATATGTTCTTATTGATAAACCGAAAGAAGTAGAATTATATTCTAACTTCGCTATTGGTTGATAGTAAATTCAGATACAAGAAAGGAAAGAAAATCATGGGTAAAACAACAGGTGCAACTTTTGGAATGGATATTGATATGGATAGGGTTAAAGACGGATACAGGTTCGTTAGTACCCATCCTAAAATCAAATCTTTCACGAGAGATGACAGTGTACTCTTTACTCATACTGATCTTGATGGTCATATGGCAGCAATGGTAATCGATGCTGTTATTCCTGAGATTCCCACGTTCTGCAACAATTATGGGAACAAGAGAGTTTGGACCATTGATCAAATTTACGGTAAGAATGTTATCTTTACGGATTATTCTCTTAATGCAAAAGATTTTAATGATCTTCTTAGTGGAGAATATGGGATTCTGTCTCTTACAGTGTTTGATCATCATGAGACTACTCTTAAGAATATCAAGCTCCAGAATGGAGATAAGAATCATATTCCGTACTATATCGATATTACTACGGAATATTGTGGAGCTAAGATCGCATTCGAAAATTGCAAGGTGAAAGATCTCATCAAAGATCTTTTCTCTGAAGAGCAGGCGAAGAGAGCAGCCAAATTAATCAATTATGTTGATGATTATGACTGCTGGAAGAAACAGTATATCGAATCTGATTATATCAATGCTTATGTATATGGATCCGGTATGATGTATCCACGTAGTCCTATCTATACATCTATGCTGTATGCAGATGATGGATTGGAGAAAGCCATTGAATACGGTAAGAAGTTCTATGATAATAAGATGGAGCTTTACCGTACACAGGAAGATGCTTTTGCATTTGAAGTGGAAGATTTCAAAGGTCTTCATATCAAAGCAATTCAGGGATATGGAAACAGTCTTATGTTTCCTGATATCTATGATTATGACGCTGTGTGCATTTTCCATCAGGATAACAGGACACAGGATTGGAAATATTCTCTTTTCACTGAGAAAGACGAGATCGATATCTTGAGTATCGCAGAGTCTTTCGGTGGTGGTGGTCATGCTCATGCTTGTGGTTTTTCTACATATGAGAATCTGTTCAAGCATGAACAGTATAAAGCCATCGTTGGAGAGAAGTATTAAAATATAAATTCTGACGGGATGCGGTGAGTTATCACATCCCGTTTTATTTTTTGTGAGGTGCTAATTTATGAATGTTATCAAACGTTCTGGTATGGAAGTATTATTTGATAAGAATAAGATTGTGAATGCTATCACAAAAGCAAAGAAAGACACTCCTACCAGTAATATTACGAAAGAAGCAATGGAAGAGATTGCTGAATACATCGAGTTCAAATGTGGGAAACTTGGAAGAGCTGCTGGTATTGAAGAAATTCAAGATATGGTAGAGCAGAATCTCATGGCTCGTGGAGAATTTGAATTAGCAAAGAATTATGTGAGATACAGATATAAAAGAGAATTGATTCGTAAGAAGAATACTACAGATGATAAGATTCTTGGGCTTATTGATTGCATGAATGAAGAAGTAACTCAAGAGAATGCAAATAAAAATACACATATTAATTCTACACAAAGAGATTATATTGCTGGCGAAGTTAATAGAGATATTGTTCATAGATTGCTTCTCCCTCCTGATCTTGCTGAAGCTGATAAAGAAGGATTAATTCATATTCATGATCAAGATTATATGGCGATGCATGAGGTCAATTGTTGTCTTCTAAATCTTGAAGATATGCTTCAAAACGGTACTGTTATTTCTGGAACTAAAATTGATAAACCTCATTCATTTAGCGTTGCTTGCAATATTTCTACACAAATTATGGCTCAAATTGCTAGCAATCAATACGGTGGTCAATCTATTTCTCTTACACATCTTGCTCCATTTGTTGATGTTTCTAGGCAGAATCTCAAAAAAGATGTTATTAAAGAATTTGATGATATCGGATTCGAAGCAACAGAAGAAATTATTAATAAAATTACTGAAGAACGTTTAATGAAAGAAATTAGTAAAGGGATTCAAACAATTCAGTATCAAATTCTTACTCTTAGTTCCGTTAATGGACAAGCTCCATTTGTATCTATTTTCATGTATCTCAATGAAGCAAAGAATGAACGAGAAAAGAAAGATCTTGCTATTATTATTGAAGAAATGTTGAAACAGAGAATTCAAGGAGTTAAGAATGCAGCAGGTCAATGGGTAACTCCTGCATTTCCAAAACTTCTTTATGTTCTTGAACCTGATAATATTTCTGAAGATCAACCTTATTGGTATCTTACTGAACTTGCAGCAAAATGTACAGCAAAACGAATGGTTCCAGATTATATTTCTGAGAAGATTATGTTTGAAAATAAGGAAGGTAATTGTTATCCTTGCATGGGATGTTTAAATGGATCAGAAACAGTTACCGTTAAACTTCCTAACGGAAAAGTTTATGAAAAAGAACCACTCGTTAATCTTTGGAAATTAGCATCTAGTATGTATAGCATGTATCAATATACAGAGCATTCCCAATTTATTAATTGCGACGAGAATTTTCAAATTTATGATACTTTTTCTGATGGATTTGTTCGCATCAAAAAATTTATTAAGAATGACGATATGGGAAGATGGAATAAGGTAGAATTTGAAAATGGATTGTCTATTATCGCTACCAGTGATCATCCTCTTCCAACTCAAAGAGGAAGAGTGAAAGTAAAAGATATTATTGTTGGCAGCGATGAAGTTCAATTAGCAAAATCTAAAGATATGGTTAAAGTAATTAATATTACTTTCCTTGGATATCGATATGCTAATGAATATGATGTGGAAACCGAATCAGATAGGTTTGATGTTTCTGGTATTAATTCCCATAACTGTCGTTCTTTCCTTACAGTATGGAAAGATGAAAATGGGAAACCTAAATTTTATGGCAGAGAAAATCAGGGTGTCTGTACGATTAATCTTCCTGATGTTGCACTTTCATCTAAAAAAGATTTTAATAAATTTTGGAAGATTCTTGATGAAAGACTTGAAATGTGTAAACGTGCCCTCATGATTAAACATAAAAGATTAGAGGGAACAGTTGCAGATTATTCTCCAATTCATTGGATGTACGGTGGATTAGCAAGACTTAAATCTGGTGAAAAAATTGATAAATATTTACACGGAGGGTATTCTACTATTTCTCTTGGGTATGCTGGTCTATACGAGTGTGTAAAATATATGACAGGAGTTTCCCATACAGATGAAAAAGTTGGTAAGCCATTCGGTTTAAAAGTAATGCAATATCTTAATGATAAATGT
>Ga0256407_10012448_pt1 | contig 11570 bp, 13 predicted proteins | sample RumenRJG_04DNA_FD_193489 | JGI IMG/M metagenome (GOLD analysis project Ga0256407, IMG submission 193489) | Bovine rumen microbial communities from Lethbridge, Alberta, Canada - RJG_04 | ecosystem: Host-associated > Mammals > Digestive system > Stomach > Rumen | place: Canada: Alberta... | reverse complement strand
TATCCATTGGTTACTGTCAATCTTTTTACTGGGAGATTTAAAAATGGAAACAGGGTTTTGTCCGGAAAGATTAAAGAATATTCGGGAAGAGAGGGGGATTAATAAAGCTGAAGCAGCGAGACTGCTTGGATTATCAAAAATGGGATACCTGCGCTATGAAACAGCGGCCAGAACTCCCTCCCGGCAGATGATATTTTTTATGGCGCAAAAGCTCGGAACCTCGCCCGAATATCTGACCGGTGCCTCTGAAGACCCCGAACCCGCGGAATATCTGGTCTCCAGGTCAGATGATCCTGAACTATTCGACCTGATCAAAGACATGATCGACACAAAGAGTCCTGCACGAAAAAGGCTCCTCGCCTATCATCAGAAACTGAAGGCTGATTCCGGACAGTGACAACGTTCCTGATCACCACAGGTCTCCATCACACCTGCACCATGGTCGAAGCCTCTGTGCTGTCCAATACCGGATGAGGCATAAAAACATCTGATTTTCATGATCTGATTCCAGAAAACCAATCTGGTTTTCAACGGCCAATAATAACGGAGAGCCTTATAAACTCAGGCTCTCCGTTGTTTTTTGCACAACTCACTCTCCGCTTCGATTGTCTGTTTTTTCTCTGCTCATATTATCCCCTTCCCGAATGATTCTTTTATCTCCATAGGTTGCGGAACTGCAAGGGTGTCATGCCGGTTTCCTTCCGGAAAGCCGAGATCAGATGAGATGCACTGCAGAAGCCGCTGTGCTCCGCGATGGTCTCCACGCTCAGGGACGTTGTATCCAGAAGCCCCCGGGCCGCATTGATGCGGGCCTGCAGAATGTACTGGTGCGGTGTGACCCCCATAATTTTCCGAAAGCTCCGCACATAGTAGCTGACACTCATAGCTTCCCGGCCTGCCAGATGCGGAACCGACAGATTCTCCTTAGCATAGTGGACCCGGATGTAGGCGGCAGATTCCCGGATGGATCTCTCGATCTCCGTCTCGAAGCGTTCCTGGGCGGAGCGCATCATCAGAGAAAAGAAATAGTGGACACACACGGAAAGCTCATGGGGGTCCATCCCGTCGCTCTTATCCAGCAGAATAAAGATTCTGTCCAGGATCTCCCGGACGCCCGGATATCTTCGCAGCTTCATGGTGTTTCCGCCTGTGCCGGTGATCAGACGCACATAGGGCAGGCACCCGCGCCCGTCCATATGCATCCAGATCATGCGCACCTCCGTCCCGGCTGTCCGGTACAGATGGGGTTCTCCCAGATGCATCAGGATCATGTCTCCCGGGCACATTTCTTTTTGTTCTCCGCCGTACTGCATCTGCAGGCAGCCCTCCTCCACCAGGATCATCTGGCAGGTTCTGATCTCCGAGGCCTCGCGGGCAAACTGATACGTGCTGTCACAGTGGTAGATCCCTGCTCGCTCAATATAAAAAAGATTCTCTTTGGTAAAGGGGTCCGCCTCATGAAAAAAGCGGAGAGAATCGTCCAGTACGCCCTGGTCTATGATCATTTCTGTTTCCTTTCAATTTCTGTTTCCTTTCATAAGCACAGAAGTGTGACGTATCAATCATGATCAGAATGGAAATCACCATCTCGTCTCCCCTGCTTCACCGCCGTCAGCCGCCGCAGCCGGGGTTTTTATTTTTGTTTCTGGCATGCATATATTCAGACCTTTCTGTACCTGCCCGGCTTTTCATAAAACCAACTGTCTGCGCAAACACAAACCCAGCCTCTTAATAGTATCATTTTTTGATATTTTGCGTCAATAACTTGCAGTGACGTCACGAACACCTCTTGGTAAAATCCCATTAAAACAAGCAACTACCAAATATTCAATAAAACGATACACTCATCCGGAAAGTAATGTTTTGATAATGCAATATTATTTTTTGACATTACCTTCCGGCGGCATTTCATGACACCGAGGTCAGAATGTGGTTGACGGGGCTCAGAGCCAGCGGATAACCTTTGACCCGTATCATTTCATTAACAATCACTAACAACAGACCACAAAACAAAGCTTCATATTAATCAGTCATTCAAAATCAGTCATTTAACAAAGCAGGTAAAAACAAAGAATATCTACGAGGAGGGTAAGACAATGGAAAACAGCAGAAAAGAAGTCAGAATCGGCCTGATCGGCGGCGGCTGGATGGGAAGGGCGCACACGACCTCCTTCCACAACGCGGGTATGATCTTCGGCGACCAGCTTCCGGTATTTGAAGTGGTCTCCGACGTCAATGAGGAGCTCGCCGCCAAATTCGCAAAAGTCAACGGCTACCGCCGCTATACAGATGACTGGAAGGCAGTCGCCTCGGATCCGGATGTGGATCTGGTCGATGTCGCGACCCCCAATTCCATGCACTACGAGATGGTCAAGTACGCACTGGAGCACGGCAAGCACGTCTTCTGTGAGAAGCCCCTCTCTCTTTCCGCAAAGGAGTCCAGGGAACTCTCCGATCTGGCGGAGGCAAAGGGCCTGGTCAACTACTGCGGTTTCTCCAATGTCATGAATCCCGCCAACCAGTATGTCCACGACCTCATTCAGAGCGGAAAACTGGGACGCATCATGCGTGTCCACGCAACCTATGATCAGGATATGCTGCTGGATCCCTCCATTCCGATCGCATGGAGGCATATCCGCAGACTGGCCGGCACCGGCGCCCTCGGCGATCTGGGCTGCCACCTGCTCTCCGTCTCCCAGTTCCTTCTGGGCGACATCACAGAGGTCATGGGTGTTGAATCCATTGTCATCCCGGAGCGCCCCGCAAAAGCCGGCTCCACCGAGATGCAGAAGGTGGAGAACGACGACCTCATCACCTTCCTGGTCAAGTACGCGAATGGAGCTATCGGAGATTTCTCCTCCTCCCGCGTCGCAACCGGCCGCAAGAACTATTTCTACTATGAGATCCAGGGCACCGAGGGAAGCGTCGTCTACAACCTGGAGCGCATGTGCGAGGTCCAGGTCTACTTCAAGGCGGATGCGGACATCGACAACGGCAGGGACTGCGGCTTCCGCACCGTTCTGCTCAATCCTCAGCATAAGGGCTTCAAGTGGTTCCAGCCCGCAGGCGGCATCGCCATCGCCTTTGACGACATGAAGACCCTGCAGGCCCATACCTTGATGGAAGCCATGGAAGGCAAGCCTTATTTCTGCAACTTTGCCCTGGGCGCAAAGGTCGACGGTGTCGTCGATGCAGTCGAGCGCTCCCTCGAGAGCAAGACCTGGGAGAAGTGCTGACCACAGAACGTTGTGACCAGATTCATCATTCAACCTGCTGCAGCATACGCAGCTGTGAACGGAGGTAATAAAAACAACTATGTTCAACAATGTCAAACTCGGCATCGCCCCGATCGGGTGGACCAACGACGATATGCCGCAGCTCGGCGGCGAACTCACCTTTGAGCAGATGATTTCTGAAGCGGCACTCGCGGGCTTCCAGGGAACGGAAGTCGGCGGCAAGTTCCCGACTGACCCCGCAGTCCTCAATAAGGCCCTGAATCTTCGGGGTATCAAGATCGCCAGCCAGTGGTTCTCTTCCTTCCTCTGCTCCACGCCTTACGAAGAGAATGAGAAGGCCTTTATCCGCCAGCTTGACTTCCTGGAGGCTGTCGGCGCAAGCCGCATCAATGTCTGTGAGCTCACCCGCTGCCTGTTCGCGGAGGAATGCTCCATGTTCGGAGACAACAAGCCCATCGCAACGGACGAGGAGTGGGAACTGCTGACCACCGGCCTCAACAAGCTCGGCAAGATCGCTGCTGACCGGGGTTTCAAGCTCTGCTTCCACCACCATATGGCGACCGTAGTCCAGACTTTTGATGAGACAAAGCGCCTCATGGACAATACCGATCCCCGCTATGTCTGGCTCTGCTTTGACACAGGACACTTCACCTTTGCCAAAGAGGACGCCGTGCGCGCTGCGCAGGAGTTCGGCCCCCGCATCGGCCATGTCCACCTCAAAGACATCCGTCCCGACCGCATGGAGACTGCCTACAAAGAGGGCTACCGCTTCCGCAAAGCTGTCCTGGAGGGCTGCTTTACCATTCCCGGCGACGGCTGCGTCGACTACCCCGGCGTCTTCGAGGCTCTGCGCAAAGCCCATTACGAGGGCTGGTTCATCGTAGAGGCCGAGCAGGATCCCGCTAAAGCCAATCCTTTTGAATATGCCTGCATGGCCAGGGACTACATCCGCAGGACCGCATCCATCTGAAAATAGAAAGAAGAGGAGTGAAAAAAACGCTCGATAGCGTTTTTTTCACACAGCTGTTTGTATCGGAGCGCCGCAAACAGCACTGATGGCAGTAGAGAAACCGAATTCGCGGATTTCTCATCGCCCTGTCGCGCAGAGCGCTCCGGAATGGAGATTACCATGGAAAAAATTCGTTTCGGTATCATCGGCATCGGAATGATGGGAAAGATGCACATGACCAACCTGCAGCGCAATCCTTATGCGGAGGTCGTCGCCGTCTGTGCACGGACCCCTTCCAAGATCAAGGCTGTCCAGGAAGAGTTCAATGTTCCCAACGGCTATACCAGCATCAATGAGATGCTGGAGGACTGCGAGCTCGACGCCGTTGTCGTCGCAACCGGCGCTGCCCAGCACAAGGAAGCCTGCCTGGCCGCCTGCAAGGCCGGCAAACACATCTTCTGCGAAAAGCCCCTGGCTAAGACTCTTGAAGACTGCGCAGAGATTGAAAAAGCTGTCGCGGAAAACGGGACAAAGCTCTTCACCGTCGGTTTTATGCGCCGCTTCGACCCTTCCTACGCGGAGGCAAAGGAAAAAATCCGGGCCGGCGAGATCGGTACCCCCATCCTTTTCAAGGGCGTATCCCTCGACCCGGACACCGTTCTGCCCGATCATCTGGAGGGCGTCAAAAACGGCATCTACGTACCCTGGTTCATTGAAATGGGCAGCCATGACACCGACCTGGCCCGCTGGTTCCTGGAGGGAGACCCCGTGGAATGCTTTGCTACCGGTGACGCCTATGTCTGCAAGGAACTGGCCGATTACAATGACTATGACAACGGCTTCTCACTGACAAAGTTCGACAACAATACGACCGCTTTCATCCAGGTCGGCCGCACAGCCACCTGCAGCCATGTCGAGAGCGAGATCGTCGGCACAAAGGGGACCCTGCGCGTCAATTCCGTCCCCCGCAAAAACTATCTTTCCTCTTTCAAAAAGGAAGGCTTCGTGGAGGAGTGCCAGGAAAGCTTCCTTGCCCGCTGGCGGGACGCCTTTGAGGGCGAGATCAATGATTTCGTCGACTGCATCCGCACCGGCCGCAAACCCGAGATCACAGCCCATGACGGCACCATGAGCCTGCAGTACTGCCTGCAGCTGCACGAGGCCTATCTGAAAGGAAAGGCTTAACCACCCGATAGTGATCCAATCATATGATCCGAACTATCTGATAAAAGGAAAGCCTGCTCTATTGAAAATAAAGGAGTTGCAAAATGTCCGATAATAAAATCATCCGTGTCGGGGTACTCGGTGCCTGCGGCAATATCGGCGGAACCCACACAGAAAATCTGGCCAACTATGTGAACGGCGCAGTTCTGTCCAGAATTTATGACATCAATGAAGAACGCACCCGGGAAACTGCAGAAAAATACGGCGCCGCTGCCGCCGCCAGCGCAGAGGATCTGATCCATGCCGATGATGTCGATGCAGTCATTATTGCCTCCTGGGACGGCACCCACGCAGATCTTGCAATCAAATGCATCGAAGCAGGCAAGCCCGTCTTCTGCGAGAAACCTCTGGCCACCACTCTGGAGGATGCAGAAAAAGTCGCCGCTGCCGAGAAGGCGGCCGGAAAACGCCTTCTGCAGATCGGTTTCATGCGCCGCTTTGATCCCGATTATATCAAAATGAAAGAAATTCTGGATTCCGGAAAGCTGGGCGCACCCCTGATGATCCATTGCATCAGCCGTACCCGTGAACACCCCAAGGGGCACACCACACAGCAGCACATCACCAACATTGCCATCCACGAGATCGACATCTGCCGCTGGCTCCTGGGTGAGAACCTCACAGACGTTTCCGTCCGCTTTCCCCGCCCCACCTGTTTTGCGGAACCCGGACTGCAGGATCCCCAGCTGGTACTCATGCAATCCGAAAGCGGCGTCCTCATCGATGTCGAAGTCTCCGGTAACTGCTATTACGGATATGAGATTCTGTGCGAGCTGGTCTGCGAGAAAGGCACCATCCGACTGCCCGTCGCCGCGGAGCCCCTGGTCCGCTCTTATCTGAACCTTGGATCCGCCATTCCGGAAGACTGGACCAACCGCTTCGTTACTGCTTACAGGAACGAACTGCAGCACTGGATCAACTTCCTGCGCGGTCTGACTGAAGAGCCCGGCCCCGGCACTGTCGACGGCTTCGAGGCCTGCAAGGTCTCCGATGCCCTGATCAGCGCTCAGGATACAGGTCTGTGGGAAAAAGTATGAGGAATCGGATCTCTTCCGCTCAGACAACAGAAGACGGCACACGACTCATCAAGACTTTAGTCCTTTGCCATCTGCAAAGATAAAGGGCATATTAATTCTGAATCGAAAAGCAGCGCCTCCGGAATCTGGATGTCAGATTCCCGGGGCGCTGCTTTGATTCGGCCGGATTGCGAGCCCGGGGGCGCAGTCTTTTTCATGTTTACTGCTTATAACAGAGTCCAATAGATCAGCATTGGAACCGTGATCAGTTTTCTCCGGGGAGACAATTTCCGCGGGTTTGTGATACCGCATAAATCGAAATAGTTCAGGCCAGTTCTTCAAGGACTCCGCGGTACTTCTCCTCAATACTGTCCGAAAGTTTCTGGAATGCAGGGATAAACTCGTTAATCACCCTGCCTGCCAGCTCAACTGCTGCCGTACCGTCATACATATGCGCCATGTTGTTTCTCTGTGCAAGCATACCTAGCCAAATGCTCTCATCCATACATGGGTAAAACCTGTACGCAGCTTTCAGGATCTCTCGTGGAGAGCCTGTGGCCGCTATAGCTACTCCCTCATAGCGGAGCAGTTCTTTCAGCACTTTCCACCCAAGCTCAAACTGCAAAGAGAATTTATCAATAATACCTCCAATGATAAACTCATTGCTCAAATCCTGCTCCCCGGCATGGCTTAGCACGGCAAGATTGCTTTTATAGTTATCAAACTTCTTCATAGATAACCACTCCTTCTTTTCTAATCACGTCCAGAAGCTCCTCATTTGAAGTGCAGTCAAGATCTACCACATCATAAGTCAGGAGTGTGTCTGTCTCTTCTTCCACCACAAGCCGGAAAAGATCTACATTTCCGCCTGAGACTGCCAGATCAATGTCACTGTCCCTGTGAAAGGTTCCACGGGCGCGGGATCCGAACAGAATCACCGTATGGATCCCGCACCTTTTCGCATGACAGCGAATCTGCTCTAATATGACAGGCCTGATGCCGGTATTGGAAAGATTTCCTGCCCTGACCCGGGCTTTTGCATTGAAGCTCATCCTCTGTCTCCCGATTGTCTTGTCGATTTCTTTTCGAAAGCCTTTTCATCCGTGTTTGGTTTCGATACAGATTTGATTATATCATATTTATTCCAGCTCGCTAATCAATTCGTGATTCTATATAAATTTGTATAGGAGCTGTTATACGTCGCGACTCCATTTGTTCTCATGTATCCTGCTTATATGGGTTATCTGAACTGGTGTTATCAAAATGTTATCAGCGGAGTGTTATCAGGTTTAGTGCCTATGTCAGGGTGTTGTCAGCCCTTGTTCCCCCAAGGCTAATTTTGTTCACATAAATTATCTCGAAGCAAGCACATCATTCCGTGTCAGCAGGTACAGGCAATACTGATTCATACTGATTCCTTCCGCCTTAGAATGCTCTGCAAGGGAACGGTGAAGGCTTTTTGGTATTCTGAGCTTGAACTGCCCGGAATAATCATCCAATGATACAGGTTCCTTAATCTCAATCCCATCTTCCAGCGCTGCATTCAGCCACTCCCTTTTTGCATCCAATACATGAGCAACCGTCTCCTCCAGGGTATTGCCGACGGTTATACAGCCTGGCAGTTCAGGATATGATGCAACATAGCCGCCTTCAGCAGAATCAGGAACGATTTCAAGTCTATAGGGCAGGCTCATATAATAATCAATCGTTTTCATCCATCGACTCCTCCACTACCTTCCGAACCATCTCGACATAGACTCGTTTTATCGGTTCATTTTTAGGAATTGTAATCGGGTTCTTTCCCGGTTTCCGGAATGTGTAATGACTGCTGCCGCCCCTTGGAGCATTCATAGTATATCCGCAGCTTTCCAGTATCTTACGAAGTTCGCTGAACCTCATATCCTTTGATAAAGAATAAATACGGCTGATCAGTTTATCCCATTTCGACATATCTTCTTCTGCCTTCCATTATATTTGGTGTCACATATGGTGTCAACAATCTATAAATAATATGACCAGACTTGTAATTTCACCTTCTCACACATAAAATATAACCAATGGTTACCATTTTTCATCATATTATTGTATCCATTGGTTACTGTCAATCTTTTTATCGGGAGATTTAAAAATGGAAACAGGGTTTTGTCCGGAAAGATTAAAGAATATTCGGGAAGAGAGGGGGCTTAATAAAGCTGAAGCAGCGAAACTGCTCGGCTTATCAAAAATGGGATACCTGCGCTATGAAACAGCGGCCAGAACTCCCTCCTGGCAGACAATTGTATTTATTGCGCAAAAGCTCGGAACCTCACCTGAATACCTGACCGGCGCCTCTGAGATCCCCGAACCAGCGGAATATCTGGTCTTCAGGTCAGATGATCCTGAACTATTCGACCTGATCAAAGACATGATTGACACAAAGAGTCCTGCACGAAAAAGGCTCCTTGCCTATCATCAGAAACTGAAGGCTGATTCCGGACAGTGACAATGTTCCTGGTTATCACAGGTCTCCGTCACACCTGCGCCATGATTGAAACTTCTCTGCAGGCAAATACCGGATGAAGCAAAAAAACACCTGATTTTCATGATCTAATTTCCAAAAACCAACCTGGTTTTCAACCGCAAAAAACAGCGCAGAGCCTTATAAATCAAGGCTCTCCGCTGTTTTTTTCTCACAACTCACTCGCCACTTCGATTGCCTCTTCGAGCCAATCTCAACGCGGCTGCCGCCACATGAATCAAAAGAAAGCAGTCCTGCGAGAGCAAGCTCCCGCCGGACTGCTTTTTTTAGCTTCGCACTGCACATGTGCTTCGCGGTTATTCCAGCTCGCTAATCAATTCGTGATTCTATATAAATTTGTATAGGAGCTGTTATACGTCGTGACTCCATTTGTTCTCATGTATCCTGCTTATATGGGTTATCTGAACTGGTGTTATCAAATTGTTATCAGTGGAGTGTTATCAGTTCTCAGAATTATGGGTATCATACCTTCCTGAACCTGTCGAACCCAAAAGATTAAAAAGCAAAGCAAGATCAGAACTGTTTATTGTTCTACTCCTGATTTATATAATCATACAGCGCTTCACTGCCATGATCCAGTTCCGTGTCACACGCTTTGCATAAATACTGATTGGTCTCCAGGAACAGTCTCGTCTCCGGATCCATCAGAAGTGAATATAATTCCGTATCTATCAGTTTTGCGTATGCCACATCTTCAGCAAGAGCAAACTTTTTCATCAAGTGTTTTGTCAGGGCTACAACACAAAGTCCCTGGATAGTCTCGATCTTCCCGCCTGGCAAAACAATCACCTCCAATCAATAGGCTGAATCTTTACAATCAGATTGTCAGCGATTTCCTGCCTGCCAACGTAATACTGAATTCCCAGATTCTCAGGCTCCAGATTGTTCAAAAGAATCCGTTTTGCGTCGGCACTGCCGACCTTCCCATAGAGTCCGTCCCAATAAGTCTTCAAGCACAACATGGTATCATCGTCCGCTGTCGGGCCGATTACTACATCATAATCATGGGGGACACCGCCCTTCTCCCGGCACATCAGCACAAAATCTAGCCAGGATTCATCTGCCGCTGAAAAGCACTTTACATGTAATGTTTCCAAATATGCTTTATCAAGCGTAATCTGATAAAGATGTTCTGTAAAGTCAGCATTCTTTTTGTTACGACTCCTTCTTACAGCCTCCCGGTATTTCTTATGCATCATGCCGATCGCCTGCTTCTTGGTGACAGCCATGTAAAACCCTTTACCAAAATCCTTGTTCCCACGGCCTTTTGTCACATCCACTCTTAGTATTTCTGACACTGTTCCGTGATACAGTTTTTCTCTATACTGCTGAGACATACTGATCAATCTCCCTCGCCATTTCCTGTCCAGTCATGCTGTCAAAGATATCCGGACATTCCGAAATATAATTGAGAATTGCATACTCTTTGTCCAGCTTAAGAAAATCCTTGTTTGACAGCGCATGCGCACGTTTATAATTCTCTGTTGCAAGAAACATGAGGAAGATGGTGTTGTTCAGTCTTTTATCAGACATATGTTCTCGCCTCCTTCCTAACCCGCGTAAAGCACAATTGCGTTCAGTTTCTTTTATAGTACGAAATTAGTAAAAAAGTATCAAGGCGAAAATGATTTCTGGAGTCAGCGGGTTGCTAAGGCGTACTTTTTTGTAGCACCTTAGCAACATCCTTGAGTGCTGCTTCTATCGCGGTCTTTCTGGTCAGCAGTTCCTCTTTCTTTTTGATGGAATCTTTTCTCCTGCTTTGGTCATAAAAAATCGGGCTACATCATCGTACTTGTCCAGTTCATCACTGTGGTGGGACCGGTAAAAGCGCCTGCTGAAAGCAGAAGCAATTCTTTGCGCATAGGCAGCAGATGCTGCGTGTGTAATTCTGCATGCATCCAATTCCATCGAAAGCGATTCCATTTCCAAGCCTGAATCATGGCCTGTATTTGTAAAACCTGTCAAAGACAAAGTCTTTGTTGGATTTGTACTCCGGACTGAGAAAGATATTCCCTGCCAGCGCTATGTGGAAAAAGGGGAACCGCTTCTCTGCAGTAAGCCGGTAAATTTTCAAACCGAATGGTGCGCATTTGTCCGTTATAGGGTTATTTGGGATGTCAGATTGTATCGGGGAAACTGGCACGCGCATTATGGTTCAAATGTACTGGACAACACCGTCAGAGCATACACAGGCACTCCGGCCGGATATGCAATGGATTTTGGCCTAACTGAGAACGGAAGGACTTTGCTTGTTGAAATAAATGACGGCTTTGCACTCGGAAGCTATGGTCTTGATCCAATCCAGTACGCAAAACTACTCTCTGCATGTTGGGCAGAGGCAAAAGAGAATAATCAAACATAGAAGAAAAAAAACGGCTGCCTGTATCCACATAGATTCAGACAGCCGTTTTACTCTCAGAATAATCAGAATTGGATTTTTGTTGTCATTTTGTTGTCAGTGATTAAACAAATATGTTTGCAGCCCGCATAAATAAAGGGCCTTCCGTGAGTCTGGAACTATTCCAGCTCTATTGTTCCCGGAGGTTTACTCGTAATATCGTAGAGCACGCGGTTGACTCCTTCCACCTCGTTGATAATGCGGTTCATAGTGGTCTGGAGGACCTTCC
>Ga0256407_10012446_pt1 | contig 11571 bp, 3 predicted proteins | sample RumenRJG_04DNA_FD_193489 | JGI IMG/M metagenome (GOLD analysis project Ga0256407, IMG submission 193489) | Bovine rumen microbial communities from Lethbridge, Alberta, Canada - RJG_04 | ecosystem: Host-associated > Mammals > Digestive system > Stomach > Rumen | place: Canada: Alberta | collected... | reverse complement strand
TTTTCCAAAAAAAAAAAAAAATAATGAGATAAAATTATTGAAAGAAAAAAAGATAAAAAAGCAAAAAAATAAGCATACTTATCTTATACCAAAAAAAAACATATATAAATTTCCAAAATATTTATTAAAAGAAATAGAAGAAGATGTAAAAAGAAAAAAAATAAATGAATTAATTAGAAAAAGTGAAAAAGAAAAAATAAATAAATTTTCAAATATTATAAATGATGAAATATATTCAGATGATTATATTTTTTATGTAAATAAAAAAAATTTAGCTTATGATTCTTCCTATACTTGGCCAAGATATATAAAAAAAAATGCTAAATTTATAGAATATAAAACATCTAAGATTCAAAATATCATTCAAACTAATCCTCAAGAATTAAAAATTACTGTTCCAATATGTATACTTAAAAAAATAGAGTTTAAAATATATAATCCTGATACAATTAATAATTTAATTATAAATGATATTAAAACTGATATTTATCAAATAAAAATTTTTCCTTTAACTCAAGATAAAAAATTAACATCAAAACAAATAATGACAATAAATCCAATAAATTCAAATTTACCTTATTCTATTTATTCAAATATACCATATGTATTTCAATTGTTAATTTTAGCCGATTATCCAGAAATTATAAGAGGAACATTATATATTTCATTTAATAATAATCAAGTTTTATTAATTCCAATATTTATAAAAGGAATCAAAAATTCATATAATATTTCACCAATTTATTTTCATGATTTAAAAAAAGGAACTTCATTTTCTTATTCAATTCAAATTTCAAATCCAAAAAATAAAATATTAATAATAAGTGATGTTGTACATTATTTTAAAAAGATAAGTATTTTATGGCCAAATGGTGTTGCAATTACTGATAATTCTTCTTCAATTTCTGCAAATATGCTTCAAATTAATCCTAAATCAAAAAAAAATATTATTTATCTTAAATATTTTAGTGAAAATGAAGAATATGAATTTAACTATATTCATCTTAAAATAGATAAAAAAAAATTTATTATACCTGTTTTACTAGGATTTTTAAAAAGTGATATTGAAATTTTTCCTAGTTTCTTTAATTTTGGTTTATGTAATATTTCTCCTAAAAATTTAAATAATATTCTAAAAATTATTCCTTTAGATATAACTAATTATTATCATCAACCAATATCAATTAGTAATGTTTATATTAATACTGATGAAAAATTCATTAAATTTAATTATTTATTTAAACAAAAAAAAATATTAATTCAACCAAATGTAACTTTAACATATGGTAATTTAATTTTTGATGGTAATATAAATCAAAATGTAACAGAATTAATAAATAAAACAATAACAGGTTCAATATATTTAGAAATAAATAATTATATTCAATCACTTATAGAAATAAAATATTCTTATTTTTTAATTAAAGATAAATATCAAAAAATTGTGAAAATGAATAAAATTTCTAATAATACAAATCAACAAAAAAAATTTAAAATTGAATATAAAATTTCTCCTCCTTTAAATTTAGAAATGGATTTAATACAAAATCCAGGTGAATATATAATAAAAAATTATGAAAATTTTCTAACAATTAAATATCAAAATCCTTTATTTTGGAATGAAACAAATACAACAATAATGAGGATTTTAATAGATGATCTTGATTATATTGAAAAAGAAAGATATTTTTTTTTTCCTTTAAAATTATCTTTTAATTTATTTACTTTAATTCCATTAAAATATGATAATTCTAATATTGATTATCTGTATTGTGGAAATAAATATGATTCTTTTTCTGATTGTATTCAAAGTAAATATCATATTTTAGAAAAGAATTTTTTATCTGATGATAATACAGATTTTAAAACAAAAATATTTATTGATATTGTTGTTAATGAAAATAAAAATAAAAAAGTTTATTTTTTCCTTATTAATTAAAATTCGTTTTCAAAAAGAATTTTAAATGTTAAAATAAATAATAAATTAGTAAAAGTAAAAATAGAAGATTATATTTCTTTTGGTAAAATAGAATCAAAAAAAAAAACAGGATTAAAAAAAGTAAATTTATTAAGATTAATGAAAACTAATAAAAAATCATTAAAACACAAATTAAAATTATTTAAAAATTCAGCTATCAAATTTTCAATTCAATACAAAAATACAAAAATATATAAAAAATCAAAATTAATTTTTTTTTTTAAAAAACAGAAAAAATTAATAATAGAAATAATACCAAAGATTCTAAAAGGAAATTTAAATTTTACACCAAGTATAATAAGATTTGAACCAGGATTTCACGGTTTAAATCAAACAAAAAAAATAAGTTGTAAATCATCTTTCCCAACAATAATAAATATAACAAATGCAATAAGTTCAGATAAAAGAATAATCCCAAATATACTATCAAATACAATTTTTGAAAATAACAGAACAGAAGTAATTAAATTAACATTTGCTCCTGAAAAGAAAGAAAATTTCATAACTGATATAAATAAAAAATATATAACATATAGAGATTTATTTTTATGGAAAGAAAAACAAAAATTATGGGAAGAATTAGGAAATTTAGGAAAAACTGAAATAAATGCAAATTTATCAATATCAACTGATATAAATAAAGAAAATATTCAAATAAAGGCTTTTTTAACAAAACCAAATTTATTTGAAAAAGATGAAGTTGATTTAGGATTAGTACAAATTGGTGAATATGAAAATATTTTTATTGAAGGGTTTAACCCAAGTGATGAAATAATGAGTTTTAGAGTCTTTTTAGCAAGTGAAGAATTTAGTGATATTAATAATAATTCTATGTTTAATAAAAGTGAGAAATATAAATTTGATGGGAATAATGTTTTTATTATGAAATGTATTTTTGATAGTTATGATTTTAGTGGGAAAAAAATTTTTGATGATGATAAAAATAATATTATTATTTTAGAAGAAAATGAAAAAGAAGAAATTTTTAGAGATTTAAATAATAAAGAAGTTATTTTAGAAAAAATGATTTTTTATGCTAATGATGAAATAAGGCAAAAAATTTTTAATAGTTCTAAAATTATTTGTAGATATTCTAAAAAGTTAAAAAACCAAATAATAGAGGAAAAAAATCAATATTTATTATCTAAAATATTTTCTTTAAATTTTACTTCAAATATTCCAATTGTAAAAGAAATGACAGAAAATACATTAAATTATTTTCTTTGGAAAAGAAAAAAAGAATTAAATAAAAAATCAAAAAATATTTTTTCAAAATTCTTTTCTTTTATAGAAGAAAATTTAATGCTAATAAATAAAATAGTAAAAATAGAGCAAAAAGAACAAACATTTTTTCTACCTTCAAATATAACAAATAAAATTTATAATATTCCCCCTCATAAAAATTTTACAATTGGACCAATAATTTTTTATCCTTTAAATACAAAAAAATCATCAGCAACACTTTTAATAAAAAATAATTTAACAATTCTATATCCTATTAAATTAAAAGGTGAAGGAGGAACAGGAAAAGTTCAATTTTTTAATTATAAAAATTTAAAAAATCCAAAAATTAAATTAGAAAATGAATCAAAAGTTCTTATTAATATAGATAAAAATGTATTTTTAAATGAAATAAAAAATAATAATAATTATAATAATCTTTCTAGAACAATTACTTTAAGAAATTCAGGTAAAATGAAAATGAAAATTAATAAAATTAGTATTGAAAATTTAGGATGTGAGGGATATGGAATGAAAATTTTACAATGTGAACAATTTAGTTTAAGGCCAGCTGAAAATATTGATATTGATATTATTATTTCTCCTAATTTTAACCTTTTTATGATTGAAAGAAAAATTTTTTTTTATTCTGATTATCAAACTATTATTTTATATGTTGTTATTAAAATAAATGATGATTTACTTAAAATGCAAAATACTTTTATTAATTATAAAATTTATGAAAAAAATATTTTGTCTATTATTTTAATTTGTGTTATTTGTAAAATTGTTTTTAATACTATTATTAATGAATTGAAAAATAAAAATGAGGGTGATTTAAATTTTGGAAAATTGTATTTTATTATTAATGGAGAAAATGAAAAATTAAAATTTGAAAATTTATATATTAAAATATATAAAAATAATAAATTATTTCTTGATGATTTTAGTAAAAAATTATTAGATAAAAATATAGAAGATTCATCAAATAAAAATAATGATAAAAAAAATTATACTTCATTAAATTCAAATGAAAATCAATCAATTTCAAGTAAATCAAGTAAAACTGATATTGATAATTTAAAAGGAAAAAATGAAAATGATAATAATAAAAATAATAAAGAAGAAGAAAATAAGAATAGAAAACAAAGTAAAACAAAAAATAGAAGAAAAAATAGAAGACAAAATAAACCAATTGGGATGTCAGAAAAGGATAAAAATAATAATAAAAAAAAAATAGAAACAGATGAAAATAAAAATATAAAATCAACGATAAAATCAAATTTAAATTATAATTCAAATAATATTTCAACTAATAATAATGTAAATATAAATAATATCAATAAATATAATTCAAATAATTCAAAATTAAATCATATAAAAAACACATCCTCATATTGTTTCGATGGAAATGATTTATATAATCATTATTATAAAAATAATAGAATTTATTATTCTTTTTATAAAAATTATCCAAGAAAATATAGTAATTACTCTTCTTCATATATGAATCATTATTCATATAGAAAAAATTTACCTCAAAATAAATTTAATATGAATAATATTCATTATCATAGGGATTTAGAAGAATTACCAAATAATGATATAATAAAAGATGAAATAAAAGAAAATGAAATAGTAAAATCTCCAAAAAAAAATTATTCAAATTCTTCTTCTCCAGATAGAATAATTGATAAAGTATTAAATGATAATTATGAAGAAAAAAAAAAACAAGAAAAAAAAGAAGAAAATTATGAATTTAATAATTTAAATATTGAAAATGAAAATGATTATGAGCCAATTTCTTTTGGAGATTTTACAAAACAAAATTTTTTTAATGATAATTTAAGTGATAATGGTAATGAAGAAGAATTTAATTATTCAAAATTATTAGAAGGAAATAAATTAATTGAAAATGGAAATAATTATGATGAAAATAATATTAATTTAAATGAACAAAATATATTTGAAAATGAATTATTAAATGGTTTTGTTTTAAATGATTTTGTAAATAATGATTTTGGAAAAAAGCTATTTAATTCAAATCCTTTTTGTTATACAATCCATAAAGGAAAATTAAGTGATTTATTTGATGATAAAAATAATATATAGTTCTTTTGAAAAAAAATTTAAATGATGATTAATTTTATTAAATAAGTATTAATTATTGAAATAAAAAATTAATTATTTATTTATAATCAATTATTAAATTTAGTTATATTCAATTAAATTAAATTGTTATTATCATAAAAAAATATATTAAAAATTCATTATTCAAAATTACTTTATTTGTTATAATTTTCTCCTTTCACAAATGCATAATCACAAATAAATTTTTTTATAATATCAGATATATATTTATTTGTTTTTTCATTTGAAATTATATCATGAGTCCCTTGAATTGGTATAATTTTCCTTTTTGTTATATCTTTTTCATTTTTATTTTTAAAAAAAGAAGTAAAATCTAATTTATTTTTATTATTTGTTGTAAACATTTTTTTAATTTCATCATTATCAATTCCATTTAAAATATCTTCAATATTTTTAAAAGGAATAAAAAAATTATTTATAGAATGAATAAAAACTAAAGGTGTTTTAATATTTATTTTATTTTTATTTTTATTTCTAATATCAATATTATAATTATATCCTTTAATAATATTTAAAATTCCATTTAATTTTATATTTTCATCATTTTCATAATTAAATAATAAATAATTATCATTTAATTCATTTTCAAACATATTTTCATTTTTACTATCAAATTTAGAATCATTACTTAATATTTCGTTATTATTATTTATAATTGAATCAATATAATTTTTAACAATTTTACAATCTTGATTTTGATTTAAATATATTTTAATTTTATTCATACAATTATCAATATAAATATCCTTTGATAAATATGAATTTATTAAAATTGCACCTTCAAAAAATGAAAAATATTTTTCATGTAAAGATAAATAAGATAAAGCAACAAAACCACCATTTCCAAAACCAATAAAAAATCCTTTATATTTATGATTAAAACATTTTTTTTGATGAAATAAATATAAAAGAAATCTGTCAAAAAAATTTTTATAATATATATTATTTAATATTTCTTCACTTTGCCAAATTGTATTTGATTGTCCTGGAAAATTAAAAGAAACTAATTTAATTTTTGAAATATTATTACTTTTATTATATGCTTTTTCTATACTTTTTGATATTGTTTTTAAATATTTATCATATGATTCAAAAAAATCATTTAATATAAATATTATTAAATTAATTGATTTAAAATTATCTTTCATCCTTTCTTTTTTACTAATTAATGTAATATTATAAGGAATTGCAGTATAATTATCATAAATGAAAATTTGACTTGATAATAATAAATTATTCCAATTTAAATTTGCTATTTTTGCAAATTCTTTTGAACTTATTGTAAGAGATAAATTAAATTGATTTTCATTTTTATAATTTGTTTTTTTAAATTTAGAAATTTTCTTTTTACTAATCTCAAAATTACTTCTTGCTTCATCAATATTTGTTTTATAAAAAACTGAAATTATTCTAATTTTGTTAATATTTGTATTTCTATCACTTGAATCTGTTAAATTTCTCTCATTAAATTTTGGATATTTTGATATAATATTTTTATTATTTTTTAAATCATTAAATCCACCATCATTTAATTCTTTAGTATTTTTTTTAATTGTATTTGTTCTACTTATAATATAATCTAAATCTTCAAAATATTCCTTTTTCTTTCTTTCAAATTTAATTTGTTCATAAAAATCACTTTTTCCTTTAACAAAATTAGTAATATCAAATTTTAATGAATTTCTAGAAGTTTTTCTTCTGATAATTGTTTTTTGAAATTTTTGAATATTTTTTAAATTATATACTATATCAATATCTAAATTTTGATTATTTTTTTGTTTTTCTTTTAAAGTTAATTTTCTTGTTAATGTACGAATATTATTTTTTGAATTATAACTTCCATTATAACCTAAATGAAGTCTTCTATAAATTAAAGCTGAATTTGTTTTTTCTTTATTTATATCAATTAAACTTTTACTTTTTTTTATATTTACTTTAAACATTTTAAGTTCCTCATTTCTAATATATTCATTTATTATACTTATATTAAATTTTTTAGGATTAATATTAATATAATAATCAAATGACTTATCAAATATTTTAGAAATATTACTTCTTTTTATTTTATTTACACTCAATCCTTTTCTATTTTTTTTTAAATATTCATTTTTTTTAATTAATAATTTTTTTTGTAATGAATCAATAAAACAATTTTCTTTATATGAATCATGTAAAATAGAATTATCAATTGCATTTATTTTATCCATTCCTAAAACTTTATCAGTATCTTTCATAATTGAATATGCTAATTTTTCATTTTTAAATTTATGGGAAAATAAATCAATTGTATTTATATAATTATCAATTATTTGATAAATAATATAACAATTATAACAAACTGGGACATTTTGATAAATATTATCAATTGTAATATGATCGAATTTATTTTTTGTGGGTTTATATAAAATTATTTCATTATTTTTATTTAATTGTGAAAATTCATTTAAATCTGAAAAAAAAGGTATATGAATAGAATTAATATTTCTCATTGAAGATGATAAAAATAAATTTTGCTTTTTTTTTTCTAATAAATTATTTTTTTCATTATGAATATTTAATAATAATTTATCATAATTTAATCCATTTGGAAATATTGAATAAGCTTTTAAAATCATATTTACTAAACTTGGATTATCATAAACTCTTTTGATAATAAAAAAACTTAAAACATTTGGAAGATTATATTTATTATCTCTTGAAGAAAATTTATTCATTAAAGGTACTTTATTATTTAATAAATATTCATTTGTTTTTGTCATTTTTTTCATTCCTTTTAAATTTTTAGGTATTTGATAATTACAAAATTCACCATTACAAAAATTTTTATTTGTTATTTTTTTATATGAAGAAAATTTTTCTATATCTTTTGGAACTTTTTTTTTTAACATATTTTCTATTAAACTTTTTTCTCTATTCTTTTTCTTAATAAAATCTTCATTATTATGTAAAATACCATATAAATTATTTCCACTTATTAATAAATATTTATTATTTATTGATTTTACAAAAATGAAAATACAAGATTCTATTTTTATTTTATCTATTTTTTCCATTGAATCTATGAGATTAAAAATAATTTCATTATAATATTCTTTTAAATTTGAATTTGAAATTTTTGATAAAGATTTATTTTTTAATAAATTATTTATAAAAATATTTTCATTATTTAAATCAAATGATGATAATTCATTATTTGAGTTTATGGTTGGTTCTTTTTCATTTTTTAATTTTATAAATTGTACTTTATTTAAACATTCAATTAAATTGCTTAATTCATTAAAATATAATTTTATTTCTTTAACATTTATATTTGAGTAATTAATAATTAAATTTTGAATTTTTTCTTCATTTAAATTAAATTCAGTTTTCATTTTATTATCATGTAAATTAATATTAATTAAGTTTTGAATGAGTTTAATTGTTCCTAATATAAAATGATCATTCAAAATTTTATATAATTCAACAACATTTTTAAATTCTCTTTTATTATCGGAATAGGTAATTAAAATAAAATAAATATTATAATAATAATTTAAATAATTCATATCATGACTTTCAAATAATTCTTTTTTTGAAACATTAATTATTAATAAACTACTAATTCTATTTAAATCATTTAAAATTTTTTCATCTTCTATAGCAGCTAAATCATTTAAATTTCTTTTTAAAAAAAATTTTTTAACATCATGTATAAAACTTAATAAAATATATTTTTTATTTAATTTATTTTGATTATGACACATAACATATCCATTAATATCTGTAAAAATCCATTTTGAAAAAGATGCATTATCAATTATTAAAGTATCATAAATTGAAAAAATAATTTTTTCATTATATTTTTCACTATTTAAAATATTATTTGTACTATTAGATTTTGATAAAATATTAATATTAGAATGACTATTTTCATTTATAAAATATTCAAAAAAAAAATATTTTTTAATAATTTCTTCACTCTTTACAAAAGACATTAATTTAATTTTTAAAAAAAAATTATAAAAATTTATTATATAAACCCCAATTTAATAAATTAAAAAAAAATTAAATAATAAAAGGAATAATTGATTTTCTATATTTAACAATATCATTTTTATCATTAAATTCATCTTTAAATTTATTTTTATACCAATTATGATATTTAATAGCTCTAGGAAATAAATTTGCAATAGTTGAAATAAAAAAGACAAAACCACTCAAAGTTCCACTCAAAATAGCAAAACCAAACCATTCAATTATTTCACCAAAATAATTAGGACAACTAATATAATCCCATAAATATCCTTTTGGTAAAATATATTTTCCTTTTTCCTTTATTTGTTTTCTTTTATAAATCATCATATAATCGTGAAAAATATTAATAGACATTCCTATTATAAATATAATTAAACCAATTAAATATTGTATTTTCAAAATATAATTTTGTGAATAATCAGAAAAATAAAATATACTTCTATTTTGTATTATACCATTAAAAAAACAAAAAGTAAAAGCCATTAAAGTAATATCAAAAGGAGTATTTTTTGAATTTTGAATATTAAAAGGAAAAATTAAAGTTCTATGAATATAATGAATTAAAAAAGGTAAAATTATCATAAATTTAATAAAAGTAATTTGATTAATTAATTTAAATAAATAATATATAGTAATAAAAATACAAGGTGATTCTTGAATGATCCATGATATTCTATTTGATATTGTTGGGAGAAAAGATGGAGCTGCATTAAAATTATAAAATTTTCCATATCCTGCATTTAAAAAAAATAAAGCTAGAAAAGTTGGTATGTCAAGTATTAAATAGCAGATTTGAATTCTAAAATTTAAAATATCTTCTTTTTTGAAATCTCTTAATAAATATTTCATTATTGAATTTTCCATTTTTAATATTGTTTTAATATTTTAAAAATATATAATGAAGAAAATTATATTATTATTTTATTATTAAAATATAATTTTTATTATTGAATTATATTTTATTTATTTAAAATTGGATTTTTTCTTTATTAAAAAAAAAATTCATAAGTATCTTTAAATTACTTTCTTAAAATTTAAAAATTTTTCCTCTTAATCCAAATTTATATTTAATAAAAAAATAAATTATAATATAAAAATGTCATCCTCAGATTACATAGACATTGAAAAACTAAGATATGAAATAAGAGAAGTAGGAAAAACAATATCAAGGTAAAAATAAATAATTAAAAATTCTAGTTCAAAAATTTTATATATATGGGATTTTTATTTAAAAGGACATTATCACAGAGTTGAATTTTATGATTCAAGAATGAGTGGAAAAAAAAAAATTACAGTCGATGCTCAAATTTTATTTTTTCAAAAAAGAGATGATGATAATTTAAAATTTGGTTTTAAAATTGGAGGAGTTTTATTTCAAGTTTTTCAATTTTCTGAAGACGATGTTGATTTGAGAATTGAAACAAGGAGATTTTTTGATATTATGAAAGATGAAAAAACTGGAAGATTAAAGAAATTAAAAGAAGAATATAATAAAAAATTAGAAGAAGAAAAGAAAAAAAAAGAAATAAAAGAAATTAAAAAAAAAAAAAATGATGTACCATATGAAGAAGATGAATATAATAGGAGGGCTTTGGCTTTAAATAATGGGATTTATTTTGATGAAGGTAAAAAAGCTCATTTAGATTATTCTAAAGGACAAAGTAAAAAAATTCAAAATTCCTATGTTCATGAAATATCAAGTAATAAATATAAAAATTATGATGATGATGATGATGATTATAATAACAATTATAATCAGAGAAATAATAATTTTAATTATAATAATAATAATAAATATAATAATAATAATTATAATAATAATAATAGTTATAATAATAATAATAATAGTAATAGTTTGAGAAATGAAACTTATCATTATAATAATACTATTTTAAATAATATTGATCCTTTTTCTAATGTTAATAGTGGACAAAATAATTTTGTTGAAATTGATGATAGTAATAATTTAAAAGGCATGAATGTTTTTAAAAATAATGATTTTAATTCTATTTTTCAAGGTAGTGGGAATAATGATATTTTTAATATGATCAATTATAATCAAAATAATCAAAATAATTTTGTAAATAATAATAATTTAATGGATAATAATAATATGATGAGTCAAAATAATAGTATGATGAATAATAATAGTATGATGAATCAAAATAATAATATGATGAATCAAAATAATAATATGATGAATCAAA
>Ga0256407_10012445_pt1 | contig 11573 bp, 14 predicted proteins | sample RumenRJG_04DNA_FD_193489 | JGI IMG/M metagenome (GOLD analysis project Ga0256407, IMG submission 193489) | Bovine rumen microbial communities from Lethbridge, Alberta, Canada - RJG_04 | ecosystem: Host-associated > Mammals > Digestive system > Stomach > Rumen | place: Canada: Alberta... | reverse complement strand
CTATCTCCGTGAAAATGAAGTGAGAGTGCTTTCAGTAACAGAAAATATCGACTCTGCCAACGAGGAAGATGACTTGATAATCGGATTCAAAGGTATCATGAATGATATGTATGCAAAAGATATTGCCAAAAAGGTTCGTGCCGGATACAAACAGAAACAAAAGGAAGGCATTGTCATTATTCCTCCGCTCGGATACTTCAAAGATAAAAATACCGATGAAATCGTGGTAGTTGAAGAAGAAGCGAAGATTGTCCGCAGAATTTATGATTTGTTCCTATCAGGCTACGGATTGAAAGCCATTGCAAAAATACTGAATAACGAGGGTATAAAATCACCGCTTTACTATCAGAACAAACGGTTCAAAAAGCAAACACCAAGCACTCATCCCGAAATAACAGGCAGATATCTGTGGGTAAATACGACAGTAAAAAGAATTCTGCAAAATGAATTTTATATCGGTACGGTCACTTGTCATAAAAGTTACACAAGCAAAATTTATCATATCCGAAAAATGCTACCCGAAGAAGAACACTTTGTACACGAAAACTTTGCACCTGCAATCATTCCCAAAGAAAAATGGGAACAGGTGCAGTTTTTATTAAAATCCAGAGCAGAGAATACTGTCAGAGCAAGTTCAAATAATCCATGTCACAGATATACAGGACTGCTGAAATGTGCCGACTGCGGATGTAACTTTGTGTGCAAAATACGCAGATGGAAAACCAAACCCGACAGATACGAATACAACTGCAACGGTTATCACCGATACGGTGCAGAACACTGTACCGCCCACAGAATCAATGAAGATGATTTGGATAAGCTGATTTACGATGAACTGCTTGCCGTGAAAGAACAGGCTATGTTAAGCTATCAGTCCATTGAATCCGATGTAAAGAGATGGCTGAATCAAAAAAGCACTGTCAAGGACAGAATCAAACAGCTTAATGAAACGCTTGCCCAACTCAAAAACGACCAGAAAGAAATACTGCTTGAACGTATCCGTGACCGTGAAAGAGCCGACATTTACACCGAAATGCTTACAAAATGCGAAGAAGATATAAAACGCATAGAAACGGAAATACAGTCTGTGCAAAATCACAATGCCGCCATACAGAAACGAAAATTGGAAATCAAAGAAACGGTCGGCATAATCGAACAAATAATTCAAGAGGGTGCCATAAGCGATGCCAACCTCCGCTTGCTTGTAGACAGTATCCAAATAAGCGAAAAAGATAAAAAACTCCACATCAAAATCAACCTTAATGCAAGATTTCAAAAACACACAAACCTCTATGATGAAAACGGCAATGTAAAGGAAAATATATTTGAGTAAAACAGAAAGGCATACACCGGTACGAGATGTATGCCTTGTTTTGTCAACCAAAATTTGAACTGTAAAAAAGCAACGACCGCAAGGAGCGAATATAAAAATCGTCCCGTGCGGTCACGCACTGCGGGTAACAGGATTTGAACCTGCACACCATAAGTAGCAGCACCTAAAACTGCCGCGTCTGCCAATTCCGCCATACCCGCATATTTTATTTTTTTCCACCGAGGTAGCGTCATCTAAATCCAGCGTGTCTGCCAATTCCACCACAGGTGCTTATTAAATTGAAAGTTGAAAATGGAAAATGGAAAATTATTTCTTACAGGATTTTAAGATAGAAGTCAAGATTTTTTCGATTTCGATACAATCGGACAAGATGGTTTTTACTTCATTATCGTTCAAATATGCTGTTGCATTAAGCAACTTCAGCCAATATTTAGTTTCGGTTGTTTCTTTCAATGCGATAGACATTTTAGAGATAAAGTCAAGTCTGCTTTGTGCCTGCTGAGCTTCAGCAACATTAGCACCAATACTTGTACCCGAACGCAAAACCTGTTTTGACAATACGTATTCTTTCTTTTGGTCACAGAGATACTTATACAGATTTACAATTCTTATCGCAAAATCAAAAGTTTTGCTTTCTATCACATTATCCACAAATAATAATTCCTTTCATTTTCCACTTTCCACTTTCAATTTTCCATTTTATTATATCACGGCATTTCAAAAATAACAAGTCATTTTCATCAAAAAAGGAGAGTATTCCGAAAAATACTCTCTGAAATATCACTTTTCCTCCATGTCTTTTTTTAATCGCTTGATGATTTTCTTTTCAAGTCGGGATATATAGGACTGTGATATACCCAATTCATCAGCCACTTGTTTTTGTGTATGTGCTTGCTTTCCGTTAAGTCCAAACCTTAACTCCATTATCGACAATTCCCTTTTATTCAGCTTGTTTACTGCACGCATGAGCTGTTTTTGTTCGGACTCCTGCTCTATTCGAGCATTTACGATATTTTCATCACTTCCTAATATGTCCGCTACCAACAATTCATTTCCGTCCCAATCAACATTCAGCGGCTCATCTATCGAAATTTCATTTTTCTGCTGGGCGGTTTTTCTTAAATACATCAATATTTCATTCTCTATACATCTTGATGCATACGTTGCCAATTTGATATTTCTTGACGGGCAAAATGTTTTTACCGCCTTTATCAAGCCTATTGTTCCTATCGAAATCAAGTCCTCTACATTTGCCGACGGTGATTCAAATTTCTTTGCAATATACACTACCAACCTCAAATTATGCGTAATCAGCGGTTCTCTGGCACTTTCATCTCCGTTTTCTATTCTCTGCATTATCTCATTTTCCTCTGCACTTTTCAGCGGCGGTGGTAACGTTTCGGGACCGTTTATGTAATATATCCCTTCTTCTCCCGATACTGCATTTCTCAGTTTCATTAACCCTTTCAATAACACATTTTCCACAAAAATCTCAACTGCCTTTCGTTACAAGTTCAGACGGTACTAACAAATCACTTTCTTCTTTTAAATTCTCTCTTTCACATAAACCTATATATGCCTGTATCTCATTTTTCTTTGCGTTATCCCTTATATATATTTTTGACGGCTTGAATGCAGGCATTAAACCCTTTCCGCCTACCGACATGAACGGTACAAACCTTATGCCGTTTTTGATTACTTCCATACTGTCCGTGCATTTCTCAATATCCACCATATCTTTAAACATATCTGCACACCCCACTATAACACATTCTCCCGAAAATGCTTCATGCAGGGTATTTCCTGTGTCAACCGTGCCTTTCAATAAAAACGTCTTTCCGTTGTGACACACCTCCACTTCACACATATCGGGAATGGACCTCCTCCCCCATATCTTCATTATCACCCTCATTAAAATATATATCCCCAACGTCAAGCTTATAAGCATTAAAGGCGATATTCCTATATATACCGTACTGTTCCGCACAACCAGATTTTTAGGTGAAAAAAATGCCAATATTGCCGTCATTGCCCCACAGTAAAAAAAACTTACCGTAAACATGGAAACAAATGTTTTCAAAAATCCCACCGCACTCATCGGATAAAATGCCGCTGCCGTTATTAAAAATGTTTCAAGCATATTCACAACCCACGATAAATACATAGGCATAGGCGGCAATAATATAACAAGTGAACCTGTTCCCCCTATCAATGCCCCTGCAATCAGTCTTGCTTTTCTTGTATTCAGGTTTCTGAAATGCCTTACAGACTGCAATATTATATAATCCACTATGAAATTTACACAAAACAGTATGTCAATATATATCGTATATTTCAATATATCATCTCCGCCTGTCTATCGGCAATCATATTATCTCACAAGTTAAATCCGAAATTTGTCTTTTCATCGTGCATAAAAAATTTTAGCGACAGCATTTCATTGCACATTGCTCATTGCTAATTGCACATTGTAAACGCTGCCGCTCTGCTACATAGCAAAATATCAATTCAATTTTGTTATGTAGCCTGCCTTCTTGTATTTTCTGCCGTCAATCCAAAACTGATTGACAAAGCCTCATCTACTTTATACATATCATTACTGTTAAGAGTTCCCATTTTTTCCTTTAATCTCTTTTTGTCAAGAGTGCGTATCTGCTCCAAAAGTACAACGGAGTCTTTGGAAAGTCCGCTGTCGTCTGCATAAAGTCTTATATGCGTCGGCAGATTTGCCTTTGAATTTTGACTGGTTATTGCAGCCGCTATTACTGTCGGACTAAATCTGTTTCCAACATTATTCTGAATTATCAGAACAGGTCGCACTCCGCCCTGTTCCGAGCCTACAACGGGACTTAAATCTGCATAATATATATCTCCCCGCCTAATGTTCATAGTTTTTTCACACTCCGTGATTTGATTTAAAATATGTGCTGATAGTAATTTGCCCCAAAACACAAAATTTTAATCACTGCTTATAAAAATCAACACACTACTATTATATTCCAATTTCCTAATTATGTAATAATAACTTTCATGTATGTATATTATAAACAGCGATATTTAATTATATGAATCACAAAAACATTTCATTCCTGTTTATTTCAAATTTTCGTTCGACATGATGGGATATTCTTATATAAAAAACGAAATGGTTTCCCATTTTCACAGGAAACCATTTCGTTTTTTACAAAATTTCTCAATTATATTTTTCGTTTATATTATCAATATGCTTTTCTTTTACGTCATCACTTACATCGGCAAGCGGTGTCAATTTCTGTTCTATCAAGTCAATTTCTTCATGCGTAAACATATTTTTTTCTGCCTTGATTTTCTGCCTAATACTGCCATACAAATCATCACGTTTTAAAATAACAAAAGAATCTGTGTTATAAGGTACTTTTTTCAATTCGCATCTTTGAGAAAACACAATATAAGATATAAACTTTCTTTTATCTATCTCCAAATACTGTGACAGCAAATCTATATGTGTCTGATTTTGCCTTATGGGATTATAGAAACGATTTTTAGTGTATTTATTCAGCATTTGTGTCCAATATGTATCTCCTGCACTTCCAAATATCCACCCTGAATAATTTTTACTTTCAATTACAAATATTCCCTTTTCATGCACAAGTAAAATATCTATCTCCGTTGTACCGCTTTTATAAGGAATGTAAACATTTGCAAGAACTTTATAATATCCCTCTTTCAAATGTTCAAGCATATACTTTGCCAAATATTCTCCATAAGAACCTGTGTCATTCCGCATATAAAAATCAAATTCCTCCACCATATTTGGACGTGGCACACTATTATCTCCAAACTGATACTTCTCAAATCCCATAGTTTTTAATGCATTTACCATAATATCACAGGTTTGTTTGACACTATCCTCAAAAGCTTTCTTCAAATCATTTTCATCCATTTTACTATACTCCTTTGAATCTCAGAATTTCAAACCAATCATCAGGCTCTTTTTTTACTTTTATTATCTCATGCGTGACGGGGTGAGTAAATTCCAATTCCGCACAGTGCAGGCACTGTCTATTAAAATACACCCTACTACCCCCATACATATCATCTCCTGCAAGCGAATGCCCTATACTCGACATGTGCACTCTTATTTGATGTGTACGACCTGTTTCAAGTTCAAATTCAACGTATGTATGACCGTACATTGTTTTTATCGCCCTGTAATGCGTTATCGCATTGATTCCGCCCTCTCCCACTTCTCTCTGTATGGTATGCCCCTCTTTCAGTCTGATAGGTGCATTTATCGTACCGCTTCCCGATAACTCTCCCTCACACAATGCAACATATACTTTCTTTACACGCTTTGTAAGATACGTCATGGCAAAACTGCTTTTTGCCGTCAAAACAAGTCCCGATGTATCTTTATCAAGCCTGTTCACCGCTCTGAATGCATAATTCTCCCCTTTTGACCGTGCATAATAAACAGCATAATTTGCCAATGTATCAAGCTGATGTTCTCTCACAGGGTGTACAGGCATAAACGGCGGTTTATTGAATATCAACACTTCATCATCTTCATACACTATCTCAACGGGATTGTTGACAGCAGCTATCTCATTTTCATCTTCGGGCATTCTTATTTCAACCATATCTCCAAAATGCAGTATATCTATACTTCTTATATGCTTTCCGTTGGCAGTTATGCCGTTTTCGGTGCGTTTGAGCTTTATCAAAAGCCTTGATGATACATTACAATGACGCTTCAAAAAATTCTGTACGCTTATTCCGTCAAGTTCTCTTTCCACAACAAATTTCATTCTTTTATCCCGTTTCCTATCAACATCGCATCGCCAAAACTGAAAAATCTGTATTTTTCTTCAACGGCAATTTTATATGCATTCATTACATTGTCAAAGCCTGCAAATGCCGATACAAGCATGATAAGCGTGCTTTCGGGCAGGTGAAAATTTGTTATCAAGCCGTCAAGCACTTCAAATTGAAATCCGGGATAGATAAATATATCTGTCCAACCCTCACTTGCCTTAATACAGCCTTCTTTTTTAGCAACTGTTTCCAATGTGCGACAACTTGTCGTGCCTACGGATATTACTCGACCGCCACTCTTTTTCGTTTCATTGATAAGTCTTGCTGTTTCTTCGGGCAGTTCATAATGTTCCGAATGCATTTTGTGATTTGTCACATCATCAACTTTGACAGGTCTGAAAGTTCCCAAGCCTACATGAAGTGTCACAAATCCTATTTTCACGCCTTTATCCCTTGCTTTCTGCAAAAGTTCCTTTGTAAAATGCAGTCCTGCCGTAGGTGCAGCCGCTGAACCTAATTCACGGCTGTAAACTGTCTGATAACGTTCTTTATCCTGCAATTTTTCATGTATATACGGTGGCAAGGGCATTTGTCCGAGTTTATCGAGGTTTTCAAAAAAACTTCCCTCACACTCAAATTCAACTACCCTGTTTCCGTCATCTTTCACTTCAACGACTGTTGCCGTCATCAAACCCTCTCCAAATGTGAATTTTGCACCCTCTCTTGCTTTTCTGCCGGGCTTTACAAGAGTTTCCCATTTTTTATTTTCCACCTGCTTCAAAAGCAAAAACTCTACATTTGCACCTGTGCCGACTTTCTCCCCGAATATCCTTGCAGGCAGTACCCTCGAATCGTTCAAAATCAGACAGTCACCCTCATGCAGATATTCCAATATATCATAAAAATGTTTATGTTCCAATTTACCCGTTTCCCTGTCCATAACCAAAAGCCTTGAACTGTCACGAGGTTCAATCGGTGTCTGTGCAATCAATTCCTCCGGCAAGTCATAATAAAAATCGCTTGTTTTCATAAAAAAATCCTTTCTTTGAAATAAAAATCAGCAATCAGCAATCATTGCTAATTGCTAACTGCTAATTGCTCATTGATTTAAGTGTTTTTATCTACCTGATGAAATGTTTTCAAATTTCCCGTTTTCTGACTGCGTTTTGCAAGTTCTTCCATGACTTCATCAACGGTTATTCCCTGCTGTGCCATCATGACAAACAGGTGATATATCAAATCCGATATTTCCAAAACGGTTTCTTTATTATCACCGTTTTTTGCGGCAATTATCGTTTCCGAACACTCCTCACCGACTTTTTTCAATATTTTGTCAAGTCCCTTTTCAAACAGGTAACAAGTATATGAACCCTCCTGTTTATTTTCTTTTCTGTCGAGTATCGTCTGATACAAGTTATACAATTCATTATCCATTATTTTTATCCTCCCAGAGTTCATTGAAAAAACATGAATGACTGCCCGTATGACAAGCCGCCCCTGTCTGTTCCACTATGACAAGCAATGTGTCTTTGTCGCAATCGCCCTTTATATCCACAACTTTCTGCAAGTGACCGCTTGTTGCACCCTTATTCCAGAGTTCCTGCCTTGAACGGCTGTAAAACCATGTGTAGCCCGTTTCAAAAGTCTTTCTCATGGATTCCCTGTTCATGTAGGCAAGCATAAGCACTTCATTTGTGCCTTTTTCCTGAATAATTGCAGGCAACAAGTCGGCTTTTTTGAAATAGTCCTCTATAAACTCGTACAACTCAAAAACTCCTTATCCTTTCTTTTTTGCAGCGGCTTTTGCAACCTCGATAGCCCTCTTTAAATCGAGATTTCCCGTATAAATTGCTTTTCCGCTGATTGCACCGTATATGTCGAGTGCCGTCAAGTTCAATATGTCTTTCAGATTTGACACACCGCCCGATGCAATGATATTGCACTTTACAGACGTTTTCAATTCGTCAAGCATGACAAGATTAGGTCCCGACAACATTCCGTCTTTTGAAATATCTGTGAAAATGATATATTTCACTCCTATATCTTCCATACGCTTTGCAAGCTCAATATAATTTATCTCAGATGTATCTGTCCAGCCGTCAGCCGACACCATGCCGTCAAGTGCATCTATACTTACTGCTATCTGTGAAGAATACTTTTTAACTGCCTCTTTCACAAATTCGGGATTTCTTATTGCTGCCGAACCCAATATTACTCTGTCTATGCCGTTTTCAAGATAGAATTCTATCGACTTCATATCTCTGATACCGCCACCGACCTCTATTTTCAAATTACATGACTTTCTGACGTTAAGTATCAAATCACTATTTACTCTTTTGCCGTCTTTTGCACCGTCAAGGTCAACCATGTGCATGAACTCTGCACCGGCTTGTTCAAATTCCTTTGCGGTTTCAACAGCACTCTCCGCTACTTTATGCACGGTAGAATAATCTCCCCTGTACAGTCTTACGCAGTTTCCGTCTTTTATGTCTATTGCAGGCAATACTAACATATATATCAACCTTTCTTTTTAGAGTGGAGTGTTGAGAGTGGAGAGTGGAGTGATTGTGATTTCCACTTTTCTCTCAAAATCCACTTATTGTTATACTATATCAATCAAAGTTTCGTTAAAGAGCCCGAGTGTACACAACTACTCCACTCTCCACTCTCCACACTCCACTCTGAATATGCTTCACTCTGTTACAATACACCTTTTGTTGACAAAGGCTTGTCGCTTTCCGTCATTTTTACGGCAGCTTTCAAAGCGTGTGCCAATGCCTTATAAATTGCCTCTGTAATATGATGTGAATTTTTTCCGTAACATGACTTCAAATGCAGGGTTATTCCCGAATTATAAGCAAATGCCCTCATAAACTCCTCTGTCATACAGCTGTCATAAGTGCCTATTCTTTCCTCGGGAAATTCCGCATCAAATACAAGAAACGGTCTGCCGCTTATGTCCAATGAACAGAATGCCAATGCCTCGTCCATCGGCACATAAAAAGAACCAAATCTTTCAATGCCGCCCTTGTCTTTGAGAGCCTTGTCAAATGCCTTACCGATTACAATACCTGTATCTTCTATTGTATGGTGACAGTCAACGTGCAAATCTCCAACGGCTTTCACGGTAAGTCCAAATCCGCCATGCACCGAAAATGCCGTAAGCATGTGGTCAAAAAATCCTATGCCCGTTGATATATCCGTTTCACCGCTGTCAAGACAAAGTTCAACGTGTATATCGGTTTCTTTTGTTTTCCTGTCAATTACCGCTGTACGCATTTTCTTTATGCCACCTTTTCCATGTATTGCGAATATAGTATAACTTATTTTTTTCGATTTGTAAACAGAATTTGAACGATTATTTTTTGAAATGCCCGATATTTAACACTTTTGCATAAAATTATATGCCCATATAAACATATTTTTCCACAATGTATTTCTCAAAGTATCTCAAAAACTCGTTGTTTTCGTCTGTACTGCCTGCCGTTATCCTTAAATAATCGGGTTTGAAGTATCTCACAGCTATTCCGTTCTCCAAAAGATATTCGTATATCGACCTTGCAAAATCCATTTTCATAAATACAAAATTCGTGCAGGGCTTGTATATCTCAATCGGCATATCATACCGTTCTTTCAGCGTCATCAAGCCCTCATACAAATCTTTTGTATTCTTTATTATCTCCGCACATCTATCCTGCAAAAGTTCCTTGTGCCGATAAATAACCGTGCCTATCTCCTGAGTGAGAGTGTTCACGTTATAAGGCGATTTTACAGCCTGCAAAGCCCTTGTAATTTTCGCATTTGCAACCGCAAAACCTAATCTTATTGACGCACTGCCTATCGCCTTTGACGCTGTTTTCAGCACAATCAAATTATCATATTCAGCCGTTTCTTTCAGAATGCTCTCATTCCAGAAATCCATATAAGCCTCATCAAGTACGACAAGTGCCTTTACACTTTTCACTAACTTTCTTGCATTTTCGGCAGTAATGCCCTGTCCCGTAGGATTGCACGGATTGGAAAATATCACCATGTCAGCGTTATTTTCATTAACGGTCTTTATCAATTCATCAACATCTATCTGCAAATCAGCCGTTTTCTGATAGGCGATAACCGTATTTTCAGACAATGCGGAATAAAATCGGTACATTGAAAAATCGGGTTCTGCAACAACAACAATACTGTTTCTTTCAAGCATTGCAGATGCTAATATATAAAGCATTTCATCAGAACCGTTTGTAGCCGTGACATTTTCGGGCGATATGCCGTAATATTCCGCAAAGGCTTTTATCGGTTTTTCGGCTGTCGAATCGGGATAACGGTTAAACGGCATTACATCAATTATATCTTTTATTTCCTGCTTTACTTCTTCGGGCATATTGTAAAAACTTTCATTTGCGTCAAGTCTTATTCTGTAAGTGCCTTTTATCGGCTCATACGGCTCTAAATCCCTTACTTTTCCACACAACTCATACATAATTCAATTAGCAATGTGCAATTAGCAATGTGCAATGATTGCCAACCGCCAATGCCCTTCCTTTCTTAATATTTTTTACAATCTGCAAAAACAATCAGCAATGAACTGCCACACAAATTCATTGCTAATTGCTAACTGCTAATTGCTCATTTATTCAAATCTTACGCCAATGGAATTTGCGTGAGCCGTCAAGCCCTCTGTTTCCGCAAATCTCATTATATCTTCCTTATCTTTTTCAAGGGCATTTTCCGTATAGTAAATGAAGCTCGACTTTTTCACGAAGCTGTCAACGGACAGCGGTGAGAAAAATCTTGCTGTACCGCTTGTCGGCAAAACGTGATTAGGTCCCGCAAAGTAATCCCCCAGCGGTTCGGGTGAATAGTTGCCCAAAAATACTGAACCTGCATTGTCCAACTTGCCTATGTATTCAAGCGGATTGTTACAGCATACTTCAAGGTGTTCGGGGGCTAATTGATTAGCCATTTCAACAGCCTTTTCCATTGTGTCACATACAATAATTACTCCGTAATTTGTCAGAGATGCTTCAATAATATCCTTTCTCGAAAGCATCTGAATTTGTCTTTCAATCTGTGAAACGGTTTCTTCTGCAAGGCTTTCGGAAGTCGTCACCATGATTGCAGACGCTAATTTGTCATGCTCTGCCTGTGACATCAAATCCGCTGCCAAAAATTTCGGGTTTGCGGTTTCATCTGCAAGGACAAGAATTTCACTCGGTCCTGCAATCATGTCTATATCGACATTTCCGTAAAGAAGTTTCTTTGCCGTTGCAACAAAGATATTTCCGGGACCAACGATTTTATCCACTTTGGGAACGCTTTCCGTACCGTATGCAAGGGCTGCTATTGCCTGTGCACCGCCCATTAAAAATACTCTGTCAACGCCTGCAATCGCTGCTGCTGCCATGATATTCGGATTTGGCTTGCCGTCTTTCATAGGGGGAGTTACCAT
>Ga0256407_10012442_pt1 | contig 11575 bp, 10 predicted proteins | sample RumenRJG_04DNA_FD_193489 | JGI IMG/M metagenome (GOLD analysis project Ga0256407, IMG submission 193489) | Bovine rumen microbial communities from Lethbridge, Alberta, Canada - RJG_04 | ecosystem: Host-associated > Mammals > Digestive system > Stomach > Rumen | place: Canada: Alberta... | reverse complement strand
ATACTCTTCACATCTTGCATTTGATCTAGGGCCTTACTCAATCTGTTTGATCCTTTTCGGTTGATAAAATGGCCTACAAATGCAACTACAAAATCATCATCTCGTAAACCCAATTTCTTTCTACAATCTCTTCTATCTATCACATGGAATTTTGAACTATCAATCGCATTCGGAAAAACATCTATCTGATTATCTGATACTAATTTCTTATTTAGTAATTCTTCTTTATTCTTACTTGATACTGCAATAACACCATTTATACTTTTCAATATATTTTTTATGTAATCCAATTTGAAATTATCATATATAATCGATAGAGAACTCTCTCCATATGCGATAAATACCGGCTTATTTAGTACCCTGCCTATATTTGCAGCAGTGATTCCCGACGGAACAATAAAATGTGCATATATTGCATCACATTCTATCTTTTCACTTTTTATAACTTTATAAGCTTTTCTTTCAAACTTTTTCTGGTATATTGAAGCAAAATTTATCTTCAACAGTTTTCGTCCCAGAAGAGAAAAAAAAGTCGGAGAATATACATGGAATTGTTTATTATTCTTTGTTGTCTGAATCCTATGATATGCCGGAGCATATTTATTTTTCTTTAGTCGATCAAGAATCTTACTATACGGTGCTATAACAGTACACTCAATACCCATATCTACAAATTGACAAACTAGTTGATCTAAAAAAGTATTGATTGGGTATTTTTCAGTAGGGTATCTATCTGTTATTACACACATTTTTTTGATCATATTGTACTCCTGTAGAAAACTTCTTCAGTTTTTAGCAAGCAAATAAATAGATTAATAGTTGACTAGTATTATATTGTTACTTTCAAATATTTTAAGTAATGATGGATCAGAGAAAAACTTATACTCTCTTATCCTTTGCTCCACTATCTTTCCAAAGAAAGGAGAATCATTTTGAGTCGCTGGATGAATAACATATTCAGCGCATGTTTTTTTACCCCATTGTATATTGCTGAAAACATATTCAGGATTTCCATTGTCTTTTTCATTCAAGCACACAATAATTCCATCAGGAGATTCAATTCCTAATTGATGTGCATTTTTCTGCCAGGAATCTATTAATTTACTTTTTAATGGTTCTATTATTCTCCATGACAATGGCATGGATGATTCTTTTGTACTTGAAGGAACGTATACTCTTTGATGACTCCGCATTTTGTATATATTTAATTCTTTTGCAGTGTTAACAAACAGACGATAAATATGAAAATCAACATGAACATTCTGATGCGTATTCCAATAATCAGGCGCACCATATACAGAATTAAACAAATCGTATTGTCCTTTTAATTCTTTTACTATTTCATCGTCTTTAATCATACGCTGTCTGTATCTTTTATGAAACTCAGAATATGAATAGAAACATCCATTACTATCCACTAATGAAGGTATAGCACCAACTTCTGTAACAGGTTTGCCTGCAGTAAGTGTCCAATGAATACCTATTGACACGCTCGGGTTATACTGCTTAAGCTCCTTAACATCCATATAGTATTCCATATTGGTCATCACATTTGTAGATGTAATGATTCCAGCTTTGATTCCCTCTTTTATTGCTTCATTCACTCCTATTGACATCCCATAATCATCAGCTGTAATAATTAGTTTCAATTTAATCGCCTCCTGAGATAAAAATTCATCTTTTCAATACAGTATTTCAGAATCGATGAAATATAGTATAACGGCCATGATGATCGAGCAATCTTTTCAATACTACTTTCATCCATTCCAAATGGAACAACTAGCAATTGATCGTTAATCTGTCGCAACAACTCTAAATGTAAAAAACCATTGGCTCTTTCTTTTCTACTCACTCTAGTACAAGGATAAATAATACTACGTGAGTTAAATATATTCATATATGGTTGACCAATTGTGTTGTATATACTGTTTTCTTGTCCTGCCCATCTTCCCATTCTATTCTCAATAGAGAACAAATCGTATAAATTTGTTTTCTCTTCTGAATTCTTAATTTCATCAATCCACTCTTGTATATATTTCAACGATCTATATGAATAATTATGTAGTTTCCTTCTGAAATATCTCTTGCTTGCCATGAATTCCGGAATATCTCTATGTAATGAGCACTTACCAATTTGTCCTATGATATCTCCATTAACAATCCCATTTCCCATGCAATAGCTTTTTATGGTATATGCAATCAATAGCGTTCTATGTGAATACGTACCTCTACCTAGATAATCATCCACATATTGTTTTATCTCTTTAGTTGGCTCTTTGTCATATATTTCGTCATGTACCATGTTGTTTTTTTTAGATAAGACACGCGGTACATCATAGTCAGGATCATTCTGTCTGGATGTGTCATGTATGATTGTATAGTTTTTTATTCCAGCATTTTGCTTATATAAAAAAGCCAATACCACTCTGCTGTCTTTTCCACCAGTCAAAGGACATCTTAATTCATATTTGTGACTATAGAAATACGCTAATTTTTCTATTCTTGGAATTATAATATCTGCAGCTTCTTGAACTGTTAGCGGGGAAAGAGTATCTTTTGAATTGATAATCCTTATGCTTTTTCTCTCATCAACACATAAATAATGATTAGGTAAAAGTGCTTTTATATTTTTATATATAGTAATATCTGATGGCATCGCTTGATAAACATCACTTAATTCCCGTATTTTTTTCAGTTCACGATCTTCAATAAACCCTTCTAATTGTGCCAGATATGAGCAACGATCTGAACATATGTTTGCGCCCTTATCTTTACTATAGAAAACTGGAATGCTACAAGTCGCATCAGGTATTAGATAAACATGATTATTAGTAGAATATACAATTAGGTATTTTCCTCCATATTCTTTTTCATTATTTAGTAAATCATCAACAGAAAAAGTAATACGCAACAAATCATTTGCCGTTAAGCAATGCTGATCACTTCTAGTATCAAAAACATCTCCGAATAGCAAAATTGATGAATCACCCTCTGCATAATAATCGACATATGTTAACTCATTACAGTGAAAAAACATTGTTCCAATTCTATAAATTAATGGGTAATCATCCGTAGTTGATTCAATTGTGTTAATCAAATAGCTAAACAAAGGTCTAAATCTATGATCATCCATTTTCCTTATCTCCGAAGCCCTTATATATCTCACTATATTTTTCACAAATTTTATCCCAGCTAAACTGCAGCGCTGCTGGAACAGTGTTTTTTACTAAAGATGAATAATTATCTAGAACGCATTGAATTCCATCTGCCACTGAAAAAGGAGAACTCGAATTAACATGATATCCTACATAACCCTCATCAAACTGACCATCAAATCCCTGACCTTCGGTATAGATAACCGGCAAACCGCAAGAAAGTGCTTCTGCGTATACCAATCCAAATGATTCATGTATGGACGGCATAACAAAAAGATCATTCTGCTGGTATATTTCTTGCAATTCTTCTTTATTACATGGTTTATGGTATACAGTTGCCGAGTGCTCTATTATGCGCTGATATACATTATTATCAACTATTTTACCAACAACGGTCAATTGAGTTATAATTCCTCTTTCTTTTAAAATGTCCATAGCCTTTTGTGTCATCTCTATATTTTTATTCTTATCAATTCCCCCAACGTACAATAACCTAATGGGATTATGCATTATTTTAGGTTTCTTCTTTCCATTTATATTAGCTTGCCAAAAATCATTAATTCCATTCGGTATAACATATGATTTTTCATTAATTGTTGTTCTTTTCGATTCTGGTATAAATCTTTCAAATACATCTTTCTTATAAGAGTTCGATAAGAAAAAAACTTTAGAAGCATTATATAGATTTTTTATGCCTCTATTCCTCAGGAAAATAAGTTTATCAAAGAAATCATTCACATCCGTATTTCGTACCGCTACAACATAAGGGATTCCATATTTCTCTGACAACTTTCTTGCGCAATTTCCATCTGTAAATAAGGTATATGCATGTATGAGGTCAAAGCTTTTTACATCATACATCTTCTCAACTGTTTGTATTATTTTATGTTGTTTATAATCAAAGAATAATCTATCCCATTTATTAAAACATTCAACTATTTTAACATTATGTTCCTCTGGTGCTATTGACTCTCTTCTATCATAGCATGGAACAAAAACATAGTTATCATAACCAAGTTGATCCAATTGTTTTAACATAAGTCTATGAAGATCAGAACGTATGTAATTACAATTGATATGTAATATTTTCAATATTTTTTCCCTCATTCATTTGTTGTTATAATAGAGCATTTTGTTTATAGTCTCCACCAACTTAAACCAGATTGCTGAAGGTCAGCAATACTGTATAATCCTTTAACATCTATAAGAACTTTTTCGTTGTCTGGCGTATTGGAATAAAGCTTTTTTATTTCTTCGAGGCTCATTTCCCTAAATTCATTATGAGCTACTGCAACTATCACACAGTTTGCATTCTGTGCTTCATCTATTGTTTTTAATTCTACACCATACTCATGCATAGCATCTCTTTCAGAAGCCCACGGATCAACAACAGTAGGAACTATACCATACTCATTTAATCGTTTTATAATATCAGCCACTTTGCTATTACGAGTATCAGGACAATTTTCTTTGAAAGTAAGTCCCAAAATAACAACTTTGCTTTTCTTTGGTGCTTGACCTGCCTCTATCATCTTCTTAACTGCTGCATCTGCAACATACGCGCCCATAGAATCATTAACAATTCGACCATTAAGAATAATCTGACTATGATAACCAAGTTTCTCTGCTTGATAAGTAAAATAATAGGGATCAACACCAATACAATGTCCCCCTACAAGACCAGGACGGAAACCAAGCGCGTTCCATTTTGTATTCATACCGTCGACAACTTCATTCGTATCAATATCCATTCTATCAAACACCATGGCTAATTCATTCATAAATGCAATATTTATATCACGCTGGCTGTTTTCAACAACTTTTACAGCTTCGGCAGTACGTATATTTGACACAGGATAAGTCCCTACTTCAATAACAATATCATAAACAGCTTTGATCTCGGATAAAGATTCTTCATCCATGCCAGATACAATTTTATGTATATTTTTTAGTCTATGAACTTTATCACCTGGGTTTATTCTTTCCGGACTGTACCCGACCTTAAAATCTATTCCGTACTTTAATCCGCTTTCTTTCTCCAATATAGGTACACAGACATTTTCAGTACAACCTGGATATACAGTAGATTCATACACAACAATTGAACCTGGAACCAGATTACGTCCAACTATTTCAGAGGCCCCGATAACCGGTGTAAGGTCTGGTGTATGATCAGTATTTACAGGGGTGGGCACAGCTACAATATGAAATTTCGATTTTTGTAGATCTCTCTCATCACATGTAAAGAAAACTTTAGTATCTCTAATTTCTTGATCTCCAACTTCTTTCGTTGGGTCATAACCTGATTTATATAAATCTATTTTTGATTTATTCAAATCATACCCTATAACATTGATTCCTTTTTTTGCAAATTCAATAGCTATAGGCATTCCTACATAACCCAAGCCAATTAAAGATATGCTTTCCTCACCTTTTATAATTTTTTCTGCTAATGACATATACATTCTCCTTCTATCATGTTTCACTATTACGTTTTTTTACATACCTTATTTTTTTATATGTTCCATAGAACATATTTCTAACAGTTGCAAAGCTACTAGAAACAATACTAAACTTTTCTATATCATGAAACAATCTATAATGCCATTTAATTAACTCTCCATACTTATTTGTGCTAATGCTTCCTTCTCGTCCACGCCTATATAATGCCAATGTCTGATCTAGTAAATAGCAATCTGCTTTTCTGATAGCTTTAAGCCACATAGCATAATCATTATTTTTTCGGATACTATCAATTTGAATTAACCCAATTACTGACGCGTCATACATTACAGTAAGACATCCAGGCCAGCAATAGTTATACATACCTCTTTTAGTTATTCTTTTGGGGCCAGTAATGGTAACTCCAGTGGATTCTCCATTCTCATCTATTTCTTTATAAGCTGTATATGAAAAGGCATAATGATTCTTTTCCATGAATTCTATTTGTTTTTCAATTTTGTTTGTTTTCCACAAATCATCACTGTCCAAAAAAGCTATCCATCTTCCTTTAGCTTCTCTGATCGCTTTATTTCTGGAAACTGCAGCACCTGAATTTGCCTCATTTTTGTAGTATCGTATTCTCTTATCCTGTAAAAACGGTTTTATTTGCTCATCAGTATCATCTGAAGAACAGTCATCCACAATAATCAATTCCCAATTTTTATATGTTTGCCGTTGCACAGATTGAATACTTTGAGCAATGTATTTCCCAGTATTGTAAGACGGCATTATAATACTTACAAGATCACAAGATGAATCTCTCAATTTTATACTACCTCTTTCTCAGTATTGTCCTAGCTAGATCTATTTTATCGGTATAAGTCTGCTTATCTACTTTTCCTTCTCTCAGCAAGTAATCACCTAAGTCCTCTGCAAGATCTACCTCTGACACATTCTGATACTCTTCTTCCTTTTTTTTCAGAAATACTTTTCCTACCGTTTTAATGATAATTCTTACATCTTCAAAGAAAGTTATTGTTTTTATATATTCCAGATCTATGTTTAGTTTGTTTTCCCATGTCAATGCGTTTCTTCCGCTTGCCTGGGCCAAACCACTTAAGCCTGGTCTAGCTGTATGACGCATCCTTTGTTGATCTGTCATAAACACCATATCTCGAACAAGCTGTGGCCTTGGTCCAATTACTGACATATCCCCTTTTAGAATATTGAACGCTTCGGGAAGTTCATCCATAGATGAGCCTCTAAGCAACTTGCCAAATCGTGTCAGCCTCTTCTCATCCGGAAGAAGCTTCCCATCTTTATCCTTCTCATTTGTCATTGATCGGAATTTATACATATTAAATATCCGTTCTTGTCCAGTTTTAGGATCAACGAGTCCAGGACGAGGTTGCTTAAAGATCACTGGACTTCCTAACTTAGCTCTTACCAGAATGGCCACAATAATGAACAGCCATGAGAAAACAATAATAGCAGCCAGAGCGCACAAGATATCCAATAGTCTCTTAATATATTTCTCATAAAAGCCCATCTTCCTATTGGGGAGTCTGGATAATGTTGTCATGCTTTTTACTCCAGTCTGCTTTCTGTTAATCTTATTATGTTACTTGAAACATCTCTTGACGATTTCAATCACTATATCCTGCTGGTGCGCAGTCATCTTGTTATCACTTGGCAAGCATAGTCCCCGTTTGAACAAATCCGCACCCACATCCGGCGCTTCACCTGCAATATAAGCGTTGCTCCTGGCCCGACCATTACCATCCACTGTGATAAACTTATTCATCTGGTAGATCGGCTGCATATGCATCGGTTTCCAGATCGGCCGGCCTTCCGCCCGGAATGCCGCCAAAGCTGCCAGGATTTCTCCCGGGCTGCTCTTGCCTTCCACATGGTGCCAGAGTTCTTCCTTATCGCTTCTGACGTGCGGTGCCATGGCGTCTTCATTAATCAGCATACAGGACAGCCAGAAATTCGGTTCAGACTTTTCCTCATCCCAGGGATTCATGGTCACAGGCAGATCCCTGAAACCTTCCTTGTAGCGTTCCCAGATTTTTTTCTTCTGGGCTATATGCTCATCCAGGTGCGGGATCTGTCCCCGGATAACACCGGCAACAATGTTGCTGATCCGGTAATTGTAGCCAATCTCCTCATGCTGATACCAGGAAGCATTTTCCCGGCTCTGAGTGGACCATTTCTTAACCTTATTGGCGTCTTCCAAAGAATCTGTCAGAAACATACCGCCGGAAGAACCGGTTATGATCTTGTTCCCATTGAAACTGATACAGCCATAGTCTGCCAGCATACCGGTTTCAACCCACTGTCCGTTGAGCTTGTATTTTGCTCCAAGGGATTCAGCTGCGTCTTCAACGATCAATGCACCATGAGCGTCTGCTATCTTCCGTATTTCCTCCATCTTTCCGGGAGTACCATAAAGATGAGCCAGAACGATCAGTTTAACCTCAGGATACATCTCAAAGGCTTTTCCCAAAGCTACCGGATCCATGTTCCAGGTGTCCCGCTCTGTATCAATAAAGATGGCCTCCCCATCTTCATACGCAACAGGATTGATCGAGGCATCAAAAGTGACATCAGAACAGAATACTTTTTTTCCGGCCAATGTACCCTGATCCGGTCTTGCCTGACCGTACAGCCTTTCCCCGGCAAGCTTCGTGGCCAGATGGAGCGCAGCGGTACCGGAACTGAGAGCTACAGCATACTTACAGCCAACATACTCTGCAAGTTCCTTTTCGATCTCGTTGATGTTGGCGCCGACCGTACTCACCCAGTTGGTACGAATTGCTTCGTCCACATAGCGCTGCTCATCTCCATGCATTGTCGGAGATGAGAGCCAGATTCTGCCTTCAAAAGGCATAATTCCATTAAACCGGGGATCATTCAGGAAATCCATGTATCAACAGCCTTCCCTTCGTAGTTCCGGATTATTTGCTTGTTCGGTTGTTTTGAGATAGGATTTATTTGTGTTTTACTCTATCAGAAGTAGCTTACTTCTCGGCCTGTCTGTTCCTGATAGACTTTCATCCAACTGGTGTCTTCTTCCCGCTTCTTCAGCACCAGTTTTGTTGCCTGTACTTTGACAACATCATACTCGCCGGGTAATGTGGAAAGGCATTCTTCAGCAGAAACAAAAGTTTGTTCTTTTCCATCCACATCTACGACGATAGGCATATCCATAACATCCAGCAGATTTGTCAGTGGCAGGAATCCAGACTGGTTGCTCATATATCCGGTAAAATCATCCATTTCCAGACCTTCAGATATCTGTTTGATGTGATCCCGTTGCTCTTTACTGAGGTCTTTGTCTGCAATGAAAACAGCTTTGATTTCTTTTTCTTTAATCTGGTTTTCGATTTCGTCCATTGAGATAACCGGTACACCATCCATCATCCAGCCACTGTCTTTGCCAGCTACAGCCACAGGATTATAAAAAGTATTGTTATCCAGGTGATGGAGGACCTTCTGACCAAGATCTCCGGAGCCAATGATCAATGCAGGTACATTGCTTGACCGTTTACTGTCGATCTTGGCTTTTTCGATCATGAAAATCTTACGCCAGAACCGAATCATGGTAATGTAAATGAACTGTAATACTGCACCGATCACATAGTATGAAAAGGGCATACGGTAAATGTTATGCTCCTTTTTTATCACAGCCAAAACAATGATTGATATAATAACATGAAGGATCGTAGTCACAATATGCGCTTTGATGATCCTATTCAGGTCATTCAATCCTGCATACTGCGTTAATCCACCATAAAGACGGAAAATGAAAAACACAACAATAGCAGCCACAGTATAGAAAGGAGCAATCTTCCAGAAATAGTCCAGATATGAAACACTGACCTTAAACTCACCGTGCACAAAAAAGCGCAAAAGGAGCGCAACAATATAGGCCAGGTTTACCGCGATAATATCCAACAGCAAAATAAATCCTTTTGCTTTCAAGAACTTGAATACGCGGTTTCCTTTTTTCATCTGATCCATAGACATTCCCTCCACTGGGCACTTTTATCATCACAATTTCATATGATTATGAATGAAATCTATATGAGTTTTTTTATTATATCTCTGCTGGTTCTCCTTTTGCAAGTTCTATCATTTCATATCCAAGCCAGACTGTGCGTTTAACCTGATCGAAAGTGAATTCCACGCAACATCGTTTCCTTCCGCGATCGATTTTAATCACCTTGCCCTCCATCTTCTGCCAGAGAGGATCAGATACAGTGCAATACTGACCTTTTTCAGCAAGGTGAATTGTTCCCATGACGCCTTTGCGTTCATAGAGCATATTGGCAAAGGCCAGATCTTCGTTCTTAAGTTCGCCGTCTCCCAGGCGACGGATAATACCGGGCATATGAACCGGATGATCCTGTGGTTCTTCCGTATAGTGAAAGATATATCCCGGAAGCCATGGATGACGGACTTCTTCGCATACACCTTTAGTCCATTTACGCTGGATGATTTCCGGAGAAAAGCAGGTTTCGTTCAAGGTACGGCTGATGAGAGCAGCAATGGTGGAACACTTCTGGGTTTCGCAGAAATAACAATAAGCGTAGATCGCCCTCACCCCCGATCTTTACAATTCAGAATTAAGAATTCAGAATTATTTTCAAAATCTTGTTGTTTATGTGTTCCGAATGACTATATGAAATCATAACAATTATCTTTGCGGAGGGCCTAGCTTAAAAATGGGTAGGCTCCGCCGTCCCGGTTTTATGCCGGGATATAGTGCTGCCCGCGGAATGTCATTTCCGCGGGCAGGCTTCGATATGTTCCAGGGGTTCGTCAGCCTGCCAGTCCGGTCAGTACTTGGTTGCCCTTTCTTGCTTAGTCTTCGGTATACAGGAACTCCTTTACCGCAGCGATATTGGCTTCCTTATCAATCAGATGTCCCTGAGCACCAGCTACTATGTCATAAGGCTGGGTTGCTTCCAGGGGAAGAACAGTGGATTTGATCAAGTCAAAGATACTCGCGCCTTCCCGCTCTGCCTGATAAGCAATCTTGGCAAGTGCCAGGGTAATGCTCCGGATCTCGTCTTCACTCATGTTGTTCACGGACATCTGGAAGATGGGAGCGATCTGATCACGAAGGAACTGATAATCTTCTTCCGTGATTTCATCCAGATTAATGGGCCTCCTTGCATATGTATCTGCAGGTACTCCTGTTTCATTTGTGTACAGAGCCACTTTGTCCGCAATGAAACTTCCGGCACTGTGGAAAAGACCCGCGACAACATTCGCGTCCCTTTGGCAGCAGTTATAAACGCTGTCATACTGCAACCAGCCGTAGCCCACGGCCTGCAAGCCATTCAGGTGGGTATTGGTGCCGAAGTCATTCAGATAGTATTCCTGGGCCAGCATATCAATGACCGTCTGTCCCAGTTCTCCTGCTGCCACCTGTTCCTGCAGACGGATCTTCTTGGACGCCACCATACCGTTGAGGGCATTCCGCTCCGCACGGGTGATATCCACATTGATTCCACCATATTCATCGATCAGTGAAGCTAGATTCAGGTAATTAAGACTCAGATAATGTTTGATATTCAGGCCAAAGTTGTCATTAAAAACCTTGACTGCTTCTTCCGGTCCGTTGTTCCGGTAAGGCATATCCAGCTTCTGTGGGACATCATAGCCTTCATAATCAATGAAGGTATCCCAGGTGAACATCATGAGGTGAATTCGGCCCTGGTCCGGTTCCATGGCGGCCACCATCAGGGTATTACCGGCATTGCCTTTATCGTTGTTCATACCCTCATTGCAGATGAGCAGGAAAGATTCCCACTTATCATCCTTCGCTTCTTCCGCTGTCGCTGCCAGAGGAAGAAGGCACAGGAGGAGAAGCAGAGCGGTCAGTTTAGTAAGAATGCTTATTGTCTTTTTCATTTTGCTTCCCTCCTTTAAGGATTCTGAGTCGGAAGTGCTTCCTTGTCCTGATT
>Ga0256407_10012441_pt1 | contig 11575 bp, 4 predicted proteins | sample RumenRJG_04DNA_FD_193489 | JGI IMG/M metagenome (GOLD analysis project Ga0256407, IMG submission 193489) | Bovine rumen microbial communities from Lethbridge, Alberta, Canada - RJG_04 | ecosystem: Host-associated > Mammals > Digestive system > Stomach > Rumen | place: Canada: Alberta | collected... | reverse complement strand
TTTTTGTGGTTTTGTGTTTTTTTTTTTTTTTTTTTTTTTTTTTTTTTTTTTTTTTTTTTTTTTTTTTTTTTTTTTTTTTTTTTTTTTTTTTTTTTTTTTTTTTTTTTTTTTTGGATTGTTTTTTTAATTTTTTTTTTAATTGTTTTTTTTTTTATTTTTTTTTTGATTTTTATTTTTTATATATTTCGGGTATTGGATTTATTTTTTTTGGTTTTATATATATTTTTTTTAAATGTTTTTATTTAATTTATTATTTATTTTATCGTTAAATAATATTATTTAGGATTATTTATATTTTTATTCTAGTTTTTTAATCTAATATTATTGATTGTGGTTTTGTAATATGATTAATTATATAAAAATCACATTCTTCTTCATTCAATTTATTTTGTTTCATTTGTATTTTTGTTTTATATAATTTAACTTTTATTTTATTTATTTCAATCATCCCTTTTGCACTTGTAATAAAATTAAATATTAATTTTTCAAATTCGTTATTATTATTTTCCTCTTGAATATTATCAATTGAATATAATTTCAATCCAATCCAATTAATATTACTTTCAGTTTCATTAACTACAAAAATTTCATATTTTGAAATTTCTTTTATTTGATTTATTCCTTTTTTATTAAGAATAACTATTACTGTAACTAAATTTTCTTTATCATTAATTTTTGTTTTTTTAATATTTAATTCTGTAGAAATATGAAATAAATTAAGTAAAAATGGATAATTAAATTTTGGAGTTCCAAGTTTAACTGAATAAAAATAAATTCCATTAATTATACTATTATCATTTTTATCTTTTGCATTCCAATTAATAAGAAAATAATTAGATCTATTTAAAATTGATGTTAATTTTTTTGTAATATAATCATATTCTTTTAATATTTCTAGAAATGAAATATTTTCTTTATCTTCTCCTTCTTTAAAATTATAAATTAAATCAAATTTACAATAATTTTTCTCTTTTTTATTATCAGTCATTTTTTTCCATATCATTTCTTTATTTTTTTCCTTTAAAGAAAATACTTTCCCAAATAAAATATTTCCCATTTCCAAATTTGAAATTTCTCCATCATCATCAATAGATGTACTTAAAAAAGTAGAAAAATAAATTTTTTGAAATTCATTATTTTCATTATCAAAATTAATAATATTCTCTTCAGCAAATAAATTTAAAGAAGGTAAAACATTTAATTTAATAATATATCTTTTAACTTCACAAGGTTTTGCTTTTAACTCATCTTCAAATTTAATTAAAATTTTAATATAAATAGTTCCAATTACTTGAGGAATAAAAGGAATATGAACAATACTTTCTCTATTATTACCTTTTAAAGAAATATTTCTATGAATATAATCAAAAATTGTAGTTGGAATTCTATTATTATTATTTCTATTTAATGAATCTTCTAAAAAAATAGTAAATCTTTTTATATTATGTTCTTTTGAATAATTTTTTAATATTACTGGAAATAAAATTAATTGATATTGTTTCATTGATAATTCTTTATTCATTGGGAATAATACAATTATATCTTCTTCAGGTGATTTTATTTCATATATTATTTTTGCTTTTTTTGATATGTAAATTGATGTTTTGTTTGTATGATTTGTTAATGAATCTCTTGAATTACTATGAGAACTTTTTGAACTTGCATTACTTAATCTATGGGCTTCTTTTGATGATGAATGACTTTTTTTTCTATATGAATATAGTTTGTTTTTATTTTTTTCATTAAATAAGTGATTTATTTCACAAAATGATTCAAAAAGATATAATTTTAATCCATTTATGTATATTTTACCTGGGGATAATGGTTTAACATATAATTCAATATCTATTGATTTTTTTTTTTCTAATTTAATATCTATTTGATTGAATTCAATATTTGAATTTAGATTTTTTTCTTCTTCATTTTCAGTTTTATTCTCATTAATATATTCACATAATAATTCTGCTTTTAAGGGTAAATCTATATCTAAAGGATTTTTAATTTTAATTTTCAAATAAATTTTTTCATTAATTTTACCTTGGAAAATTCTTTTATTAAAGAAATTAGAATATTTTTCTTTATCCATAATAACATTATCTAAATTTCTAATAATTAATAAATCTCTCTCATCTAAATTACTATAAGGTTTAGATGAAAGTACTTCTGCATATTTATTAAAAACATTCCATTGAATTTTCTCATATCCTCTTTCTTTTGAAATTAAGGCAATATCATAATCTTCTTGTTCAGTAATAAAAATACTACTATTATCAATTTGAGGAATATTTAATGATTTAATATTAATATTATTACAATTAATATTATTCTCAATTACATATTTTATAGATGTTAAAAATGCTTTAAAATATAATGAAAGTTCTTGATTTTGTTTATTTGAATATTGTGCAAATTCAATACAATTTTTATTAAATTTTATTATTAATTCATTATTCTTTATTATTAAAGAAATTTCACCTAATTTACTATTTACATCTTCTCTAATTGCAACAAATGAATTTGAAGGATTATCAATTAAATTAAATAAATTTCCATATGCATTTAATGAATAATATTCCATATTATTTTCTAAATTTGCATACGCTTCTCCACTTTTATAACTAAATAAAAAAAACTTTCTAAATTTACCTTCAAATCGATAATATATTCCTATTTTTTCTAATAATAAAGGTTTAAAATAATGATAAGATTGTAATTTTGGAATTTTTCTTAAATCATTTTTAACATATATTTCAATACCATTATCTGAATTAATAGTATGTCTGAAATTATTATAAAAAGAAATTACATCATAAAATCTATTTTGATCTTCTAACATTTTTAATAAAATACATCCCCATTTAACTGAATTATCAAATTGTTTTCTTTTACTATATTTAATATAAACATTATTATAATCTTCTTTTTTTGTTAATGAATTAAAAAATTTGCATATCATATATTTTTCATATATTGGAAGGTAATAATTTGTTTTTTTTAAATCATTATATAAATTTTTAAATTGTATTTCAGCAGTTTTATAATTACGAAAAAAAAAGTTTATCATTCCATAATCATATAATTCTTTATAATGAGTTTTTAATATTCCTTGTGATGTTAATAATTCTTCTCTTTTAAAAATTAAAGATGTAAATTGTATTTTTTTATTTTTTTCTTCAATTATCTTTTTTAATTTATCATTTTCTTGAAATATTTTTGGTAAAGCATAATTAATAAAAAAATTCTCATAAAAATCAACTTTATAAGTATTTATCTCAGAATCAGTAATATATTTTCCATAAATATTTTCTACTTTATTATCTATTATTTTATTTTCAATATTATATTTTTCATTTAAATGAAAATATTGACTCCAAATATCTTTAGTTACTTCATTTAAATTTTTTTTCATATTAATATTCCAATATAAAATATAATGACTTTTATAATAATTAACTTGGAAATTAGATTTTTTTTCTTGAAAATCATTCTCATTTAAATATTTATCATTATCACTATTATCATTAAGTGCAATAATTAATTTAATTTCAGGTTGTTTATAATAACCAATTTTTAAATTAAAAGGTAAATTTTCTTCTTTATCTAATTCTTTAATTACATTAGGATCTTCATTTAAAGAACAAATATAAATAACAATTAAAGGTTGTTGATATAATTCATAAGGATTAAATTGTAATGTTTCAAAAAGTATTTTTTCAAAATTTCTAAACCAAGGTAATGAATAAAATCTTAAATTACTTTGGTTAATTTCAATATTTTTATTTGAAAATGAAGTATCATTAAGAGACCAATTTGGTCTTATTTTTTCACTTGTCATTACTTTATTTAAATAATCTGGAATTTCTTCTTTTTTTATTTGAATAAATTGTTCACTATTATAAAAATCTATTCTAAAATTTGCTATTGTATTTAAATCATTTTCACTGAAAATTATATCAAATTTATTTTTTGTAAAATCTCCAAATGGTCTTAAAAATTCTGCTGGTGATAAATTATTTTTTAAAAAAATATCTTTTGCATCTTTTGTACTATAAACTAGACCACATGGAATAATTTTTTCAGTAACCCAAGTGTTAAAATATGTTGAATGCATTTAAAATATTTTTTATTATTTATTTTTTTTAAAATTCGGAAAAAAATTAATTAAAAAATATTTATATTTAATATATTCTAATTAATATATTAATATAAATAATAAATTAATTCAATTCTTCAATTTCTTCATTTTGTTTTATATTAAGATATTCATTAAAATTTTCATATTCAGCATAATTTACAATTTGAATTTTATTTGATATTATTCCTTCAATAATACTTTTATCAATTTTTTTAGAATATTTTTCATTTTTAAATTTAGGTATATAAAAATCATCATAATTAGAAGAATAATATATATTTATATTATCAATGTCAAATCCTTTTGGTAAAATTATTGAATTTGATAAAGCATATATTGTATTTACTTTAATCCATTTATTATATTCTGCATTAAGTTCAGTAGCAATTACAAATGATTCTCCTTTATATTCTGCAAAAATATTAAATGGTTTATCACTTTTATTATTTATATTTTTTTTAATAAATAAAGATATTAAAAACATTGGCTTATCAAATTTAATTTTTAAATGATTTGAATCTATTATTCCATATGTCCCACTTGGAGTATTAATTTCTTCTTCTAAAGTCTCTGGAATTTTTTTTGGTTTGATTTGATTTTTATATGTTAAAATTAATTTACCATATATAGTCAATTTAATATAATCATATTCAAATTCAGATAAAATTTCTTCTGGGGCAATTATATCATTTTTTTGAGTTTTAATATCATATAAATCAAAATTTAATAAAAATGACATTTCTAAATCATTATTTATTTCAAAAATTTGGCTAAATTTATTTTTATCTTTATTTTTTATAATATCTGTTGAATCTAAAAGATAATTTTTTATTTTATTTAGTGTCTTATATTTTATTGTTTTTATTTCTGGCTCTGAATTTATTAATGAGTCTTCTATTTCATTATATTTTGATAGAAAAAAACAATTTGGTCCATCATGCCCAGAACATTTTTTTTTTGATTGTTGTTTTTCATATATTTCAAATTTATCTTTGTAATAAAAACTGTCAAAAAAATGAAAAGCTTCTTCTCGATATATACAATTTATCATTATTAATGAAGAAAAAGCATTTAAAAAATATGATAATTTTCCCATTAAATTATTTAAAAATATATAAATATATATTTAAAAAATATGGAAAATAATCCATTAGAAAGTCATCATAAACTTCCTACAAATATGGTTTCAAAAGAAGAAAGATATTTAAGAATGTTTTTTACTTATTTAAAATTAAATGAACAAAAAGAAGAATCAAAAAATACTTTATCAAAAATTTTAATAAAAGAACCAAATTTAATAAAAAGTAATCTTGAAATATTAAAAAAAGATTGGATAACAGTCTACTATAACATTTATGATTATTTTATTTGTAAAGAAGATAATTTATATACTTATTTTTTTAATGATTTAATATATATAAATGAAAATGAAGATGATAATGAAAAAAAGATAATATTAAAAAATTTAGTAATAGAAATGATGAAAATTTGTTTAAAAATTTATCCTCCAACAAGAAAAGATATTATAAATTATTATCAATTTTTCAGATCAACTAAAATGAACAAAAATATGTTTTCAATTTTAATGGAAATTTTCAATATAATATATACAAAAAATACTGAAAGTTCCTTTAAAGAATATTTTGATTCTTTCAAAGATAAAATTTTCTTTTTATTTGATGGAAATTCGAATATAGAAATAAGATTAGATCAAGATTGGATAAACAGTCCATTTAAAGAAAGGCCAAATGGAAATTACTCAAAATCATATTTTGTATTAGGATTTTCATTTCGTTATTTTAAAAAAAATGAAAATTTTAAATTAATAGAATTAAGATATCTATCAAATAAATATTTAGGTTTTTCAATTAGAAATGGACTTTTACATTGTAATATACCTTTTAAAAATAATATTCAAATTCCAATTAATGAAGATACTGATTATTCAATTACAATTGCATGTTTTGAAACTAGAATACAAATTCATATTAATGATACTTTTTATGATACTTCACAAGGAATTGATGAAGTACCAAAAACTTTAATTGTTGGTGATAAATTTTTTGGTATTTTTATAAAAATTTATTCAACTTTTACATTAGAGCCTTTAACTTATAGTAATGAAATTAATTTTGTACAACCTACTGAAGGTAAATGTCATTTTTATTTAGTTTATAATAGTAATGTTTATGAAAGTTTATGTTATCCTAAAGTTGTTCATTTTTCAAAATTAAATTCTTATGCTAATGTTACTTTTAGTGAAAGAGTTTTATTATTTAATACTGAAAAATCATATATGAGAAGTTTAAAAAATTATGGAGATTTTGCTTCTATTGTAATATTATTAATGTATTTTATTAAAAATCCTGAATATTATAAAAAAGAATATATTAAATTAATTTTTGATAAAATTTATGAACAATGCTCTATTTCTTCTAATATCACTCTTTTTTCTAATAATAATTATTTTATTCAAATGTGTTTAATTTTAATGAATTTTCCTCTACAAATTAGAGATAAGGAACTTGTTGATTATATTTCTCCATTAATTAAATTTAGTGATGGATTTAATTATTATTTTGATATTTTAAAACTTATTTATAATTATCAACCTGATACAGATAAACAACCTTTTTCTTTTCATTTAATTGAAGTTATGATTAAAAAATTATTAAAAGTTCAATCTATGAATGAATTAAATGAAATTAAGGATATTCTTTATTTAACTTTGGAACATTATAATTTAAAATTAGAGAAATCAGAAAATAATATTGCCGATGAAATATATAAATCATTATTATTATATTTTGAAAATTACAAATGTAATAATGAATATATATATTTTAATGTACCAAATTATTTTTGGTTCATTATGTTATATATTTATTTCTTTGAATTAAAAGATAAAATCAAAGAAATAAAAATTATATATGATAATTTAGAGAATTCATTATTACAAGTTCATGATGATGTAAATAAAAAAATAATTCAAATGTTAAATAATTATATTTTATTATTAAATAAGCAAAAAACAAATTATATATATTCATCTCAAAATGAAATTGAAAAAGCAAATTATATTTATATTACTTATATTTTTAAATTATATTCTAGATATAAAAAAAATACGGAAATTGAAAATTTATTAAATAACAATTTAAAAGATATAAAAAATTTTTTTTTTTCAAATTTTAAATATTCAAATATTGATGATTTTAAGAATAAAAAAACTTTATATTTTTTTATTCCTACAGTATATAATTTACCATATATAACAAAACAATTTAAAAATGATGAAAGTTCATTAATTTTACATTTATTATGTGAAGATATTTTTAAAAATGAAACAAAAGATACAAATCTTTTATTAATATGTAAATTAAAAGATATTTGTATAAATTTAAAATATGTTGACACAAAATCAAATGGTTATTTAATTTATTATATACAAAAAGAAATATTTAAACAATTAAAAATAATAGACTACGAAGTACCAAATTCATTTTACACAAATTTTGAAAGAGATCAAGAAAAAGCAAAAAATTTAAATATTGATATATCAAATATATATCATGATTTATATAAAAAACTAGAAAAAGATAAAAAAGATAATAAAACAAACCATGAAATTACAAAAAATGAATTAAAAGAATATTTAAATCCAAATGATAACACATTTCAAAGTGATTATTTAATATCTCATTCAGATATAGAAGAAATAATGAATCAATTTTGTATAAGAAAAAATTGGATAAAAACAACAATAGATGATCAATTTTTTTATAATCAAAATTGGACAGATTTTAACTTTTGTTATAATTCAAATAATAAAAATCCAAAATTTACAATTAAAAGTGGAGGAACAAGTGATTTAAAATTTCCATTTTTATATAGGATTCCAGATATAACAAAAGTAATTAAACATAGAAATCAAAAAGGAAATCCTGAAGATAAAATAGAAAATATATTTAAAGAAATACCAGAAGAACCTTTTCCAATAAATATTCATTTATCAACAAGAGAAATAAAACAAAAATTAGATTTTTTTTTGAAATATCATGAAGATTTAAATTTACAAATTGATAAAGAATATTTAACAAATGACAAAAAAAAATATTCTTGTTGTGTTACAGGAACATTAATGGGAAAAGGATTTTTTTATATAAAAGATGAAGATACAATAGAATATCAAAATTATTATGATATTGAAAGAGGAGGAAATTATAATTGTATTGATCAATATAATGGAATTTCAATAGAGCAAAATTTTTTTTATAATCCAGTAAAACTATATAGAATTACTATTAAAAAAGAAGAAATAAAAATGTTTATTAAAAGAATTAATTATTATGAAGATCAAGGATTAGAAATTTATTTATTCTCAGGAGGAAGTTGGTATTTTGTTTTTCAAGATAAAAGAGATGAATTTTTAATAGATGCAGGTTTAATTTTAAATAATGAAAAAGAAGATAAAAATAAAAAAGATATTAAAAAAGAAGAATTATATATTTATGATTCAGAATGGAGATCAAAATATATGTTTAAAACAATATATAATGATTTAAATTATAAATCAGGATTTTTTATTAAAACTATTAAAAAAGAACCAATTGGTTATGTTTCAAAATATTTTAGATTTCCTGGTGATAATGAATTTTGGGAAAATACTTGTTTAAGTGATATTTTAAAAAGATGGAAAGATCATAAAATTTCAACTTATACTTTAATTATGTATTTAAATATTTTTAGTGGAAGAACTTTACAAGATAAAAGTCATTATCCTATTTATCCTTTATTAATATTAAATTCTAATAATGGAAATATTATTTATAGAAATTTAAAATTGCCAATTGGACAACAAAAAATTGATAATCAACAAAATTTAAATAGAATTTCATATTTTGATTCTCTTTATAAAAATGAAAAAAATAAAAAAAATGCTTTTTATTATCCTTGTTCATTTTCTTCTGAAAAATCAACTTTAAGATTAATGAGTACAATGATTCCATATTATCAAATAGCAAAAAATATATTTTCTGATAATAATAATATATTAAATTCCATTAACAAAGAAATAATTGATTCTTTAACAAATGAAAATAATGTTAATGAATCAATTCCAGATTTTTTTTATTTACCTGAAATCTTTACTAATATAAATAATTTAAAAGATATTAATGAATTTATTGAAATACCTAATTTAAATTTAATTAATAATACAAATTATAAATTTCCTCAAAATATTATTTATTCATTAACATTAAATAAAATATTAGAATCTAAAGAAGTAAATGATTCAATTGGAAATTGGATTGATTTAATTTTTGGAATTGATCAACATTCAGAAAAGCATAAAAATATATTTAAACCAGAATGTTACATTAATGATAATAAAAATAATGAAATATTTAAAAATAATAAAGAAATAATAAAAAATTATACAAAAATAGGAATTTTACCTCTTCAAATAATAAAATCCTCAAAATTTTCATCATTAATAACTCGAAAGCATCAACCATTAAATTTAACATTCCCAATAAAAGAATCAATAACAATAAAACTATCTAACTCAAGTTTAACAGAATTAATAAATTTCACATCATTAAATTCTGAAATATTTATAGCATACGGTGAAGGTAAAATATGGAATATAAATACAAAAAATATAAAAGAAAATGAATCATTTATTGACTATTCAATAGATAATAAAAGAGGTGTATACAAAGAATATTTTAATCCAAAAGTATTTAAAAAAATATTTTCAATATCTCGTTCATTAAAATATTCTATTCATGGAGGATATATAGATGATGTAATATTATTTTATAATCATAGAAAATTAGATTCAGTATATAATCACGATACATATAATAAAAAATTAATAACTGCAATTGAAATAATTGAATATATAGGAAATGAACATTATTTATTAATTGGTAAATCAAATGGTCATATTCATAAATATAAAATTGATTTTGAATCAATTGATGATTTAATTAAATATCCTGATGATAGTCAATATCCAGAATTTTATTATAAAAGTATTTTAAGATCACATAATAAAGAAATTATTTCTATTAAATATAATTCCTATTTAAATATTTGGATTAGTTGTTCTAAAGATGGTTTTGTTCATGTTTGGAATACTAATGGTTATTCTTTATTTTCTGTTTTTGTTAAATGTAATAATATGAAATATGCTCTTTTATTTTCTGATCCTATTCCTTCTTTTATTGTTTATTTTGATAATATTATTCAATGTTATTTATTAAATCAAATTAAACCTTTGAGAATTTTAGAATTGAAAAATGAAGTTTATAATTTTGAAATTGTTAAAAGTAATTCTTTTGAAGATTTCCTTTTCTGTCAAGATGATAATAAAATATATGTTATTAGTATTCCTTATATGGAAATTGTTCATGAAATAAATGAAAAAGTTACTACTTTTGATTATTTAAGTAATGAAAGATTAATTATTGGATTTTTAAGACATGAAAATGAGAATAAGGTTACTATTAAAAAAATAAAATGTGATATATAAATAAAAGTTTTTTATTTAAAAATATTATTTAAGAAATATAATAAAACTTTATTATTTTTATTTAATTTAATCATAATTTAATAATCTAAATTTTGGTATTTAAATCTTTTTTAATTAATTCAATAATTCCTTTAATATCTTTTTTCACATATTTTTCTTTTTTATTTTTTAAAATATCTTCAATATTTCTTTTTCCTAAACCATCATTAAACCAACCAATATTATCAGCAATTAAATGAATATTTTTACACTTATTACATTTAATTAAAACAATTCCTTTTTCATAAGCGTGTTTGCTAAATAATCTTTCCATTTTATTATCACATATTTTACAAGTAAACCTTATAAAATAATTCTCTTTATTAGCATCTTTAATCCCTTTAATCCCATTTAACAAAGTTGAATAATTATTATATAAAAAATTTTCCAAAAAAAAACATTTATTAATATAATTCACAATACTCATTATTCCATATATTTATTTTTTTAATTAAAAAAAAACGAACATGAAAAAAAAATTTTTTTTTCTTTCAAAAACACTAATACCAATATTAATATTACTAAATTCTAATAATGTGAATTCATTATTATCAAAAGTAGCAAATACACAATTAGAACCATCAAATGAAAAAAATTCAGAAGTAGGAGGAAGTGTTTTTGATGATTTAGGAATACCAAATGAAGAACAAAGTCAAGAATTAAATGATGAATCTAATGAAAGTGGGGATAATTCTATTATTGCTGATAATAATTTTGACCCTTTTAAAAAAGAACATGATGAAGAAGAGAAAGAATTAGCTCAAAAAGAAGCTGAAAGATTAGCTAAGTTGAAAGCAGAAGAAGAAAGAAAAAAAAAAGAAGAAGAAGAAAAAAAGAAAAAAGAAGAAGAAGAAAAAAAA
>Ga0256407_10012439_pt1 | contig 11577 bp, 7 predicted proteins | sample RumenRJG_04DNA_FD_193489 | JGI IMG/M metagenome (GOLD analysis project Ga0256407, IMG submission 193489) | Bovine rumen microbial communities from Lethbridge, Alberta, Canada - RJG_04 | ecosystem: Host-associated > Mammals > Digestive system > Stomach > Rumen | place: Canada: Alberta | collected... | reverse complement strand
GCTGCGGAACTTCCACTTGTGGTACTCAATCCACTTGTATTTCTGGGTCTGCTCCGTCTGCCAGCGCTCATAGTCATTATTATAGGTCTCCTGTGTGGCAAGAGTCTCATAGTTCTTGCCGTCGAAGAGCGACCAAGGCGGGGTGAGCGTGACGCTGAACAGGAAGTCAGAGCCGTGGCGAGGGAAGAGCGGGTTGTCGGTAGAGGTACGCGACAGGGCCAACGACAGGTTGATGTTGTTACAGTTGCCGTTGGAGATGATGAAGTACTGCCAGTCCTTCAGCATATAGAGTTGATAACTGAGGGTGGCCGAGAACTGGAAGTAGTCATCAGGCCAGCGCAGACGCTTACCCCATCCAACAGAGACACCCAGCAACTTCACGTACTTGTCGTCGTCGAGATAACTCTCGTAGTTGTTGTAGTAGCCACCGTTGTAGTAGCCCGTACCCGCATAGAGGTAGTTGAGCGAGTTGAGGTATGACGAGTTATAGTAGTTGCTCGACACGTCAGACTGCTTGGAGTAGTAGACGCCCACGTTGAAGGCATTGGGTCGCTTGCCGCCGAACCATCCTGTGGAGTAGTTGGCGTTATAGGAACTATAGTAGCGACCATTGGTCTGAAAGTTCAGGCCGATCTGCTCGCCGTCGCCTGCCGGCAGGATGCCGCGATGCAGTTTGTTCTTACCCAGCAGGTTGCGGAGCGAGAAGTTGGTGAACTTGATACCCACGCGGCCGATGATACCCGTCTGGCCCCAGCCAAGCGAGAGTTCAAGTTGGTCGTTGGATTTCTGCGTCAGGTTCCAGTTGACATCCACGGTACCGTCGTCATAGTTGGGCTTCACGTCGGGATTGACGGACTCAGGATCGAAATAGCCCATTGAGGCGATCTCACGGGCCGAACGCATCAGGGCGTCCTTGCTGAAGAGGTCGCCAGGCTTGGTACGCAACTCACGGCGTACCACCTCCTCATAGAGTCGGTCGTTACCGTAGATACGCACCATGTTGAGGTGGGCCTGCGGACCCTCGGTGATGCGCACCTCCACATCGATGGAGTCGCCCACGACATTGACATCGGTAGGCTCGACGCTGGAGAACACATAGCCGTTGTTGTAATAATAGTTGTGTACGGCATCATCGTCTTCCAGTAGTCGCTTGCTCATCAACTTCTGGTTGTAGACATCGCCTTTCTGCATCGTGAGCACGCGATCCAGATAGTCGCTGGTGACCACCGTGTTGCCCACCCAGGAGATGTTGCGCAGATAGTATTTCTCGCCCTCGTCGATCTTAAGGTAGACGTTGACGTGCTTCTCATCGACATTCCACACCGAGTCCTCTTCGATGGTAGCATCGCGGAAGCCCAGTTCGTTGTATTTATCGATCAGGGCCTGCTTGGCCTCCTCGTAGCGTTCGGGCGTGAACTTCTTCGCCTTGAACATATTCTTGAACTTGCCAGCCTCGTGAATCTTACCGAAAGCACCCTTGCTGAACAAGTTTCCCTTGATCTTGGAGTCGCTGACGCGCTCGTTGCCTTCGAAGATGATCTGGCGCACCTTCATCTTGTCCTTCTTGTCGATATAGACATCGAGCACCACCTGGTTCTTACCCGTCACATCGTCGCTCTGGTGGATTTCGATCTCGGCATTCTTGAAGCCCTTGTCGTCGAAATACTTCTTGGCCAGGATCTTGGCACGGTCGATGATGTTCTTCGTGAGGCTCATGCCCTTGGCCATACCCAACTTGTTCTCCAAGTCCTCGCGCTCGCTCTTCTTCACACCATAATAGTTGATATTGGTGATGCGCGGGCGGAGAGAGAGGTGGATGCAGAGAAACACCTTCGAGCCTACGATGGAATCGGCCGTGATGGACACATCAGAGAAGAGGCCATGCTTCCAGTAACGCTTGACAGCCTCGGTGATTTCCGCTCCCGGCACTTCTATCTGCTGTCCGACACTAAGGCCCGACAGGTTGATGAGCACAAAGTCCTCGTAGCCCTCAACACCTACTACGCTGATGCCGCCAATCTCGCATTGACGAGGTGTGCCGGCATAGGAGATGTCGGGGTTGACGATGACATCTTGCGCCATGAGAGTGAAGAGTGAAGCGTGAAGCATGAAGAATGCCAGCAACAGCATTCGTTTCATCTTCATACCCGTCTTCACCATATTATATATATAAGTTTTCATCCTTGCTTAAAGCGATAGCATTTTTCACTTCACCCTATTCACTTTTCCCTTCTTCAGCCTCCACCTGTGCCTCGGTCTTGCCATATCGGCGCTGACGGCTCTGATAACTCAGGATAGCCTTATGCAGTTCGGCCTCATCGAAGTCAGGCCAGTAGGTATCGCAGAAATACAGTTCGGAATAGGCTATCTGCCAGAGCAGGTAGTTGGATACACGCAACTCGCCGCCCGTACGGATAAGCAAATCGGGATCGGGCATGAAGTTGGTCCACAGACGGCTGTCGATGGCTTTCTCGTCGATGTCGTCGATGGCCATCTTCCCGTCCTTCACCTCGCTTGCTATCTGCTGCATGGTCCTTACCAGTTCCAGTCTCGACGAGTAACTGAGGGCCACCACCATTGTCATCGAATCGTTCTTTGCCGTATGCTCCTCAGTCTCGTGCAGTTTCTGCTGCACCACCTCCGGCAAGCGCTGAATGTCGCCCACCACACGGAAGCGCACGTTGTGCTTCATGAATATCTCGTCTTCCAGCGATACCAGCACCAGTCCCATCAGGGCTGCCACCTCGTCGGAAGGCCTGCTCCAATTCTCTGTGGAGAAGGTATAGAGCGTGAGGAACTTCACTCCCAGATTCGAGCACTCGGTAGTGATGCGGCGTACGGCCTCCACCCCAGCCTGGTGTCCATAGGTGCGCTCTTTACCACGCTCCATAGCCCAGCGTCCATTGCCGTCCATGATGATGGCAATGTGCTGAGGAATACGGTTCATATCTAATTTATCCATAATTCTTAACTCTTTGTCTCTTTACTCTATCGGTTACTCGCGATCATTATGACAGGTACGGCAGCGCTCCATGAACTCGTAGGTGATGGACACCTGGAAGGTGCCGAAGCAGTCGGTATTCTTGAAGAGTCCGCTGCTCTTGATGCCATAGGGGTCTTTCTGACCATCCAACAGGTCGGTGCCGCTGAAGTGCATCAGCCACTCGGCAGTCAGGTTGAGCCGCTGTTTCAACTTGTATTTCACGCCCACGCCGATGGGGACTTGGAATCCCGTAGCCGACTCGTCGCACTTGGCAAACACCAGTCCTGCCCCCAGCGCGATAAAGGGAGTGAGCGGGCGGGCGCCCCTATACTCCTTTCCTGTGCCGAAAGGCCAGAAGTTATACTCATAGCGCACATCGAAGTTCACGACTTTCGTCGTAAAGTCAATGGGGTTTTCGGCCAGCGCCGGATACCAGGTCTCCACATTGGTTGAGGAGCCCTTCAACTGACCATAGTTCAGCCCCATAGACCACGCCATGCGGGGGTTCAACTTGTATTTCAAGACCAGCCCTCCCATGGGCTGCATGCCTTTCAGCAGTTTGGTGTTGAAGTCGCCCAGATAGTTCATCAGGCCTGCTCCTGCACCAGCCTCCATCTTATATTCGGGCTCTGTCTGAGCCTTCGCTGAGGGTACGAGCAAGGAGAAGAGGGCAACCTGGAATGCTGCACACAGCAACAGTCTCAACGGCCACACGCGGCTTTCACCTCTACCCCATCTCATTGTCTGTCCCTATTGTTTATCTCTTGATGCCGTGCCACAACTGTCCGCTATTGGTCAGCACCCAGATGCCGGTATTGTCGGTGGCGGCCATACGGACGCGCGTGCCAGTCACATTGCTGGGGATGGCATATTCGGTAGAATTCTTCCAGGTGATACCCTGGTCGCGCGACTCCAGCAACACCATGTGGTCGTTCATTGCCAACACCTTATTATTATAATAGGCCATCGACAGCACGCCGTCATAGGGCAACTGGTAGGGGTTGGTTTCGTCGAGGGGCATATAGACCCACTTTCCACCCTTGCCTACGCCCTCAAACTGGCTGATTTTTCGCCAGATGGCCATATAGGCGGGTGACTGCGGATGTTTTCCGGCTACGAGCACATAGTCTGTAGAGTCGCTATTCGCATAGTCCCAGTTCACGCTGACCAGTCCCTCTTTCGGGAAGAGTGCCAAGTCGGAGTCCAGCACATCGTCGGCCCATGTCTGTCCTTCATCCATCGAGTGCTTCACCTTGCCGTCGGTGCCGATGGCAAAGAGTTCCTTGGTGCCGCAGGCGAAGAGGGTGCTCAACTCAGGAGCGTCAGCCACAGGATACCACTCGCCGATGATGTCGGAGCGCATCAACTGTCCGTTTTCCAGCGCATAGGCAGAGTTGCCTTTCACCACGACGGGGCTTTCGCTGACGCAGACGGTATCCTTGAACACCTCCATATACATGTTGTCCCAGCCACTCAGCGAGGGATCGTCGATCACCTTACGCCACTCGAACACAATGCCTTGGGTCTCACTGGCTGTCAGCGTCACCTTGTAGTCACGCCAAGTAGAGCCGTTGGCGGCATACACGCGGAAGATGCGCGTTTGTGAAAGGTCGATGGAATCACTCGACGAGTACCAACGGAGCGAGTCGCTGGTCAGCGACTTGATAGCCACCACGCCGTTGTTGAGGGTGCTAATGGTGAGGGTCACATGCTCCAAGTCGGTACCCACGGGGAGTTCCGTCTTGTTGTAGATACGATAGTCCAACTGATCGATAAGCACGGGATAACTGCTCCCGGAGAAGGTCGATTTGATGATGGTATCGTTGCCAGTAGTAGATGACGTGCTAAGCGTATAGCGATTCAGGGTGCCCAGGGTGATGCTCGTTATAGCCATATCGCTATAGGACGTCACCTGGGTGTCGCTGTCGCTACCCAGACAGCCGGTTAGCATGGTCGATGCTCCCAGCAGAACGCAAAGCGTCATTAAAATTTTCTTCATCAAAAGTCTTGTTTAAACAAATTCGGCTGCAAATTTACGCACATTTCTGCAAAAAGCGGCCATTTTCCACCTTTTATTAAATAAAATATATCATTATTGCCCCGTTTTTAAGTTGTTTTTAGGTTTTTTCAGGCCGAAAAGAGCAAGGAGAAAGAAAAAAGAGCATAGTATGAATCACTCACTCTATGCTCCTTTCAACGGATGTTGGTGTTCATCAGCGTGATAACACACAAAACTGTGGCTACTGCGACAACTGCCAACATACATGTTGTCTGAAAATCTAATAACATAATCTTTACCTTAATTCCCTTCGCATGATGCGAAGAACTACTAACCTAATGAATAACGTAGTAGTCGTCACGACTACAATGCAAAGGTACTGCTTTTTGCGGTTGCACAAAAGAGAATGCGGCAAAAACCGGCAGAACCTCCCCATTCTTTGATTTATGTCAACAGCAACTCCCGCTCCATTGCCTTTTAGGACGAAAATCTGCGAAAATCGGACGAAAATGAGAGACGAGAGCCGATTATGGTAAGATTTTTGCCGAAAAATTTGGTTCATTACGGAATAATCCATATCTTTGCAGACGGAAATTGATTTTCTATCACAGAAACAAGGTAAAAAGAAAGGGAGGAAAGAATGACAAAACTAATCATCACTTTATCATCAGAACGCCGAGCGGCCCACAGGGAGATATAACCCCAGGCTATCTCGTGCACTTTTGACGGGTCTGCTACAGGACTCGTGGTGACTGTCGTTCTTTGACATGATGCTACACCTATGCACTGTGGTAGAGAATCATCCTTCAGGATTGTTCTCTGCGATGCTTACAGGCAACTGGCCCCCGAGGTCTCTTGCCTAAACACTCTTGCGCCCCTTACTGCAGGGCGTACACTATTACTACTTATTCTTTTTTTTCATTATCAAACACACATACTGCCATGAGTAAAAACAATTTGGAGGACGTCATGATTGACACACAAGACGAGGATGAGGAGTTCGAGGCCTTGCTCAAGAAATTCATCGAGGAAGGCTGCGAGGAAGTGAAACCGGGCGACGAAGACGAAGATGAGGACGAGGATGAAGACCTCGACTATCATCTTGAAGACGATGAGAATGATGACGACGATGAGGACGATGAGCAAATATCGACCATCGGCGAACTGGAAGTGAATCCTAACAACTGCGTGAAGGTTGAGATACTGCAGCCCATCAAGCATCCTGAGCGCGAACTGGAGAAATTAGTGGGCTGCCAGGACATCAAGAAGCGCATTGATGAACTGATCACCATGAACCGCTACAACATCCGCATGCACGCCATGAACCCCAAGGTGAAGGTGCACGCCCTGTCGCTGCACAGCATCTTCCTCGGACGGCCAGGCACCGGCAAGACCACCGTCTGCAAGATCATGGGGTCGCTGCTCCACAAGGCTCAGATGCTGAGCAAGGGTCATGTGGTGGTAGCCGGACGCGGCACGTTTGTAGGCACCAACTGGGGCGACGAGGAACGGGCCGTGCGCCAGGTGGTGGAAATGGCAAAGGGAGGCGTGCTGATGATCGACGAGGCCTACCTGCTGAACTCCGACAACAAGAACGACCCCGGCAAGATGGTCATCCCCCTGCTGATGGAGATCCTGGCCAACGAGAAGCAGCGCGACCTGGCCATCGTGCTCTGCGGCTACAAGCAACCCATGCTTCGTCTGCTGGAACTGAACCCGGGACTGGAGTCGCGCTTCCCCAACCGCTTCGAGTTCCGCGACTTCTCGGTCGACGAGTTGCTCGACATCACGCAGCGCCGCATCAGCGAGTACAACTACACCTTCACGCCCTCGGCCTGGAGCCAGTACAAACTGATGATTACCGAGGCATATACTGCCCGCGACCCGCAGACGTGGGGCAACGCACGCTTCATTGCCAACCAACTGGAGCGTATCTACCTCTGTCATGCCCAGCGCTGCATCAAGGGCGACATCTTCAACCGCACCGAGTTCTTCACCATCACTCCTGCCGACCTCCAGCCCATCGAGGTGCCCAAGGCCAAGCCCCGCATCGGGTTCTGAACAACGGATTGCGGATTATTACCACAACGGATTTCACGGATTCTACGGATCTAAGCACTACTGATAATCAGCAACTTAGACAACCGTTTGATCCGTGAAATCCGTTTTCCTTTAATGCTCTATCCGTTGCAGTGTTGCAGTGTTGCAGTTCTCGAGAAGCATTTCCAAATCCTGAAAATACTTCTATATTTATATATATAAATATATATATAAATATAGGTATATAATTTGAGATTTGCATCATCTGATTTTGAACTGCAACACTGCAACACTGCAACGGATTTCTTTCAGTCGCTTCGCTTGGTGAAAGCGAGCAGGGCTCGAGCGGATATTTGAGTAATATTTTGGCTTGGATTTTTCTGCTGCCATTCGTGAACCGCACTGGCAATGTTGTACCTTTGTACACATAATAAGGTTCGGGCGAGCGCGCCCGACGTCGCAATGCCTCGGACGGGTCGTCCGAATGCCTCCTACGCCCCACGCCAATGCCTTGCGACAACCGAAGAAATACTTACTTACATACCAAAGAAGGCATTCCGATGCCTCATGCGAAGCATCGGAAAGGTGAGGACCCTTCACCAAAATTAGCAGAGGAAGAAGAGACTGACGCCGAGAACGGAGATGACGGCACCAAGGACGGAGCGCCACGTGATCTTCTGACGGAACAGCCAGTAGGAGGGGAGAATGATGATGATAGGGGTCAGCGCCATCAGCGTGGAGGCGATGCCAGCACTCGTGTACTGAACGGCCATGAGCGAGAAGCCGACACCGACGAAGGGGCCGAAGATGGTAGTGGCCGTGGCTACGATCATACCCTTGCCGTCGCGGATGGCGTCGCGCAGAGGATGCAGGCCCTCACGGAAATAGAGCAGGAGCGAGAAGCCGATGATGCCGGCTATGCAACGCAGGAAATTGGCACTGAAGGGGATGAGCCATTCGGGCATAGTGCCTGGCTCGTAGTGGTCCATACCCATCTTGCTGAGCACCAAGCCGATGCCCTGACAGAGAGCCGCCCCGATGGCATAGAGCACACCATTGGCAGGCAACTTCAGCGAGACCTTATGATGCTCGCCACGACCCAGCACGGAGATGCCGATGCCAATGAGGGTGATGAGCATGGCTATGATGCCCATGAGCGTCATGTGCTGTCCCAGAGTGATCCATGCCATCAGGGCCGCCGCCAATGGGGCCAGAGTCATGAACAGTTGACCATAGCGTGAGCCAATGATAATGTAGCACTGGAAGAGGCAGAAGTCGCCAATGACATAGCCTACAACGCCCGAGAGCAGCATCCACCCGCAGGCCTCGAAGGAACCGACGGAGGGCAACGGGGTACCGCTGACAATCCAGAACAGGATGACGGAAAAGAGCAGCGTCAGCCCCATGCGTAGCACGTTGAGCGGTAGGTTGCCCAGTCGCTTGCTGCCAAATTCACTCAGCAACGCGGTGGCCGTCCATGAAAAGGCAACGCCGATAGATATGAGTTCTCCAAGGTAAGTCACTGGAAATCAAGTTTTTTGTGTTGGAAATGAAAGGGAGACCATGTCTTTTCTATCTGACACAGCCTCCCTATGATAACCGAGTGTTATAATTTCAACTAAGTTTACAGTTTCGGACCTGCAGCAACCAGAGCCTTACCAGCCTCGTTACCCTCGTACTTCTTGAAATTCTTGATGAAGCGGGCAGCCAGATCCTTGGCCTTCTCCTCCCACTCATCGCGGTTCTGATAGGTGTCGCGAGGATCAAGAATACCCCAAGCCACGCCGTTCAACTGTGTGGGAACCTCGAAGTCGAAGTAAGGAATCTTCTTGGTAGGAGCGCTCAGGATGTCACCACCCAGGATAGCGTCGATGATACCACGTGTATCCTTGATAGAGATACGCTTGCCGGTACCGTTCCAACCCGTGTTCACGAGGTAAGCCTTGGCACCGCTCTTCTCCATCTTCTTCACCAGTTCCTCAGCATACTTGGTGGGGTGCAACTCGAGGAATGCCTGGCCGAAGCAAGCGCTGAAGGTAGGAGTGGGCTCGGTGATGCCACGCTCGGTACCAGCCAACTTAGCGGTGAAACCAGAGAGGAAGTAGTACTTCGTCTGCTCGGGAGTCAGGATAGATACTGGGGGCAGTACGCCGAATGCGTCGGCACTCAGGAAGATGACGTTCTTAGCCTCTGGACCAGCGCTCTTGCCGTTCACCTTCTGGGCAATCTTCTCAATGTGGTTGATGGGATAAGAAACGCGGGTGTTCTCGGTCACGCTCTTGTCAGCGAAGTCGATCTTGCCAGCCTCGTCAACAGTCACGTTCTCCAGCAAGGCATCGCGACGGATAGCGTTGTAGATGTCGGGCTCGCTCTCCTTATCGAGGTTGATAACCTTAGCATAGCAGCCACCCTCGAAGTTGAACACACCCTCGTCGTCCCATCCGTGCTCGTCGTCACCGATGAGCAGACGCTTAGGATCGGTTGAGAGCGTGGTCTTACCAGTACCAGACAGGCCGAAGAAGATAGCGGTGTTCTTACCCTCCATATCGGTGTTGGCAGAGCAGTGCATAGAAGCGATACCCTGCAGGGGCAGATAGTAGTTCATCATAGAGAACATACCCTTCTTCATCTCACCACCGTACCAGGTGTTGATGATGACCTGCTCGCGGCTGGTGGTGTTGAAGGCAACGCAAGTCTCTGAGTTCAGACCCAGTTCCTTGTAGTTCTCAACCTTGGCCTTAGAAGCGTTGTAGATAACGAAGTTGGGCTCGAACTTCTCCAGTTCCTCAGCGGTGGGCTGGATGAACATGTTCTTCACGAAGTGAGCCTGCCAAGCCACCTCAACGATGAAGCGGACGCACAGACGCGTAGCCTCGTTGGCACCACAGAAAGCATCGACAACATAGAGATCCTTGTTGCAGAGTTCCTTGATGGCAATATCCTTCACAGTCTTCCAAACCTCCTCGCTCATGGGGTGGTTGTCGTTCTTGTACTCCTCAGAAGTCCACCATACCTTGTCCTCGCTCTGTGCATCCTTCACGATGTACTTATCCTTAGGCGAGCGGCCGGTGTAGATACCAGTCATTACGTTAACAGCGTTCAGTTCGGTGTTCTGACCCTTGTCGAAGCCGGTCAGGCCAGCCTTTGTCTCTTCCTCAAAGAGGAACTCATACGACGGATTGTGGGCGATCACCTTCGAACCGGTGATGCCATACTGTGTCAAATCTAACTTTGCCATTTCTTTGCTATTTGTTTTATAAATGAATGATGCGATTTTTTACGGGTGCAAAGTTACTAATTTTCTGTGAATCACGTACATCTATTATGATTTATTAGCAATAAAGCAAGCCGTTTTATTGATAAAAAGCAAAAAAATGCGGGTCGCCTCATTTGATTTGCAACCCGCAGTTTACATTTATAGGCAATTATACACCCATTATTTTTGTGTTATCGCAAACGGCACGACGATCTTCAGCACGATGTTGCGCCCAGGATTGTAGACGCCCTGATGGCCCGTCAGCACATTGACATCGGCATATTTCAGCCGGCTCAGATGACTCTGGTAGGCACGGTTGAAGATGTTCTGGGCCGTCAGGTAAACCTCGGCCCACTTGCGCCCTTTTACGAAGACATCCGTGCCGGCACTGGCGTTGAAGAGGGTGTAGGAGGGCGTACGCGTCTCTGTGTCGTAGGCCTTGAAATAGTGGTCTTGTGCCAAGAAACAATCCAGCCCCACCGACACATAGGCATTGTTGAGCACATGGCCGTGGTGGGTGATCTCGTACTTCAGGTCAGATGTCCAGCGGGGAGCGGGGGTCATGGGCAGATAGCGCATCTCCTCCGATTGGTGCAACTGGCGGGCACCGACCAGCGAGAACGAGTTGCCGAAGTGCAGTTGGTGGATGGGGTGGAAGTCGGTAGAGACCTCGAAGCCTTTCAGCAGCGCGTCGCCCTGGGTGTAGGTGAAGGTGCGGTAGTCGGGATCGAAAACCTGGTCAATAGCATGCGAGAAGATATAGTTCTCGATGCGGTTGAGGAACAGGCTCACCTGAGCCGAGAACAAGCGGCCCTGATAGTCGGCTCCCAAATCAGCCTGCCAACTGTATTCCGACTTCAGGTCGGGGTTGCCCTGCTCATAGCGCAGCGTGCCCTCATGCACACCGTCGCTACCCAGTTCGCTCATGTTGGGAGCACGGAAGCCACGGGCCACATTCAAGCGTAGATTCAGGTTGTGGTCATCGGTATCGACAGCCCGCCACACAGCACCCACGCTTCCGGTGAATCCGCTGAAGTTGCCGTAGCCGTTGACATGACGGTTATCCAGTCGCAAGCCGCCACTCACCGTCCAGCAGTCCAATGTCTTCTGAATGGTGGCATAGCCGCCGATGTCGAAAAGGCGATAGTCGGGAATCAGCGACTCCTCAGCCAGGTTCTCCGACTCCTGATACATACCCGTGAGGCCCGTTGAGAACTGGGCGTTGAGCAGCGAGAGTTGGTAGCGGAAATCATAGGTCAAGGTGTGCAGGCGGAAATAGAGTTCGGCTCGTTGGCATCA
>Ga0256407_10012438_pt1 | contig 11577 bp, 10 predicted proteins | sample RumenRJG_04DNA_FD_193489 | JGI IMG/M metagenome (GOLD analysis project Ga0256407, IMG submission 193489) | Bovine rumen microbial communities from Lethbridge, Alberta, Canada - RJG_04 | ecosystem: Host-associated > Mammals > Digestive system > Stomach > Rumen | place: Canada: Alberta... | reverse complement strand
GCTGTGGCAAGATTGAATTTATTCATGTGCCGGGAGGACCTTGCGTGAGATTTGACACGGCAATTTACCAGGATTACACTGTACCGCCTTATTATGATTCCATGATAGGTAAATTGATTGTGCAGGCTCGTTCAAGAGAGCTTGCTATCAGAAAAATGAAAATGGCTTTAAGTGAATTGACAATAAACGGCATAAAGCATAACCGTGATTTACATATAGATATCCTTTCGGACAGTGCATTTGTGTCGGGAACCTATACGACTAATTTCATGGCGGAGAGAAACAAATAAACTGAAAAGGGGGGAGTTCTTTTGACTAAAGATATATTTAATTTTCTGAAACCCAAAAATGAATTGGAGGGGCATGAGGAAAATCCCGAAAACAAGCCTTATATCCCCGATGAATTGTGGGTGAAATGCCCTGTATGCAAGAATGTCATGCTTTCATCGGATTTGGAGGAAAATTATAAAGTCTGCATGAAGTGCGGTTACCATTTTAGGATACCTGCAAGACAGCGTATCGGAATGACCGTTGACGAGGGGACTTTTCAGGAATTTGACGCTGATATGATGTCATCTAATATCATAGACTTTCCCGAATATACGAGAAAGCTGAAAAATGCGAAAATCAACAGCGGTGAAAATGAGTCCGTCATAACGGGTATATGCGAAATAGGCGGTCAAAAAACTGTAATAGCCGTGATGAACTCTCAATTTATGATGGGTTCAATGGGAACTGTCACGGGGGAGAAAATTACAAGGGCTTTTGAATATGCCTCCGAAAACAGACTTCCCGTTGTCATATTTACCGTATCGGGCGGTGCAAGAATGCAGGAGGGCATACTCTCCCTCATGCAGATGGCGAAAACAAGCGGTGCTGTCAAACTCCACAGCGACAAGGGACTTTTATATATAACAGTCCTCACAGACCCCACAACAGGCGGTGTTACGGCAAGCTTTGCGATGGAGGGCGATATTATTCTTTCCGAACCTCATGCACTCATAGGTTTTGCAGGTCCGAGAGTGATTGAACAGACTATTCGTCAGAAACTCCCCAAAGATTTTCAGTCGGCAGAATTTCTGCTTGAAAAGGGTTTTGTAGATGCCGTTGTTGAAAGAAAAGATATGAAAAATACACTTGCAAAATTGTTGAAACTCCATAGTGAAAGTGAGGTCGTTGACATTGAGTGCTTATGATTGCGTGATGTCGGCAAGGGCAAATGACAGACCTACTGCAATAGACTATATAACGAGAATATTCGGTGACAGCTTCTTTGAACTTCACGGTGACAGACGTTTTGCAGACGATAAAGCCATTATCGGAGGAATAGCCGAACTCAACGGAAAGCCCGTTACTGTAATTGCACTTGAAAAGGGCAGAAATCTCAAGGAGAGAATGAACAGAAATTTCGGTTCGGCTCACCCCGAGGGTTACAGAAAAGCATTAAGACTGATGAAACAGGCGGAAAAATTCCACAGACCTGTAATATGCTTTGTCGATACGTCGGGGGCATATTGCGGAATAGGTGCGGAGGAACGTGGACAGGGACAGGCTATCGCTGAAAATCTCATGGAAATGATGACGCTCAAAACTCCGATACTTTCTATATTTATCGGAGAGGGCGGAAGCGGAGGTGCATTGGCACTTGCAGTCGCTGATGAAGTGTGGATGTTGGAAAATGCCATTTATTCCGTCATATCCCCCGAGGGCTGTGCGAGCATTCTTTGGAAAGACGCAAGCCGTACAGCAGAGGCTTCGGAATGTCTGAAACTCACTTCGCAGGACTTGTTTAAAATGGGCGTTATCGAGAGAATTATAAGAGAACCGAAAGACGTTGACAGCAGGCTTTTTGACAGTCTTAAAAATCTTATCGCACAGACTTTTGAAAAGAAAGCCGAAATGAACCCCGAAAAGCTTGTCGAAATGAGATACAGCCGTTTCAGAAAATTTTAATGAGTGTGGAGAGTTGAGAGTGGAGAGTGTAGCAGAATAGAAAGAATAACTCCACTCTCAACTCTTCACTCTTCAAACTTTTGAAAAAGGAGTGAATGAAATTGAAAAAGGGAATTGCAGTAATGATTGTATTGGGAATGCTTTTGTGCGGGTGTTCGCAAGGGCAGAATAACGATGTTTCAAGTAAAACGGAAGTTTCCGTGCAGTCGGAAGTGAGTGAAGAAAGCGAAGTTTCCAAAGAGGAAAGCAAACTCCCCGAACCCGAAAGCCGTGATGTATTTGCTATGGACACCTATATGGTTTTGAAAGCTTACGGCAGTAATGCACAAAAGGCTTTGGAAGAAGCCGAAGATGAAATAAAGAGGTTGGAGAGTATTTTCAGCGTAAAAGTGCCGAGCAGTGACATTTCCAAGATAAATGCCACAAGCGGAAATCCCGTGACGGTCAATGCAAGCACAAGAACCGCTATTGCAAAGGCGATTGAAATAGGCGATATGACAGACGGGGCGTTGGATATAACGGTATATCCGCTTGTGCGTGAGTGGGGCTTTACAACGGGCGACAGCGAAACCGAACCCTCCTATAAAATCCCCGAGCAATGGCTCATAGACTGGCATTTGGGCAATGTCGGCTATGATAAAATAGTCATCAATGACAGTATTCTTACCCTGCCGACACAGTTTGAAATTGATTTAGGCTCGATTGCAAAGGGCTATGCAACCGACGCTGTCAATGAGATATTGGAAGAAAACCATATCAGTTCGGCATTGATAAACTTGGGCGGAAACGTCTATGCACTCGGCAGAAAGCCCGATAAATCCAAATGGAAAGTCGGCATACAAAATCCCGTTGATACAAATAAAATGATATGTACGCTTGCAATAGAAAATAAAGCGGTCATCACTTCGGGAAATTATGAAAGGTATTTTGAAGTTGACGGAAAGAGATATTGTCATATAATAGACCCCAAAACAGGCTATCCTGCGGATAACGGGATAATTTCCGCAACAGTCATAGGTGACAGCGGATTGGATTGCGATGCACTCTCAACGGCACTTTTTGTCATGGGTACGGAAAAAGCCGTTGACTTCTGCAAGGCTCATAAAGAAATAGATGCCGTTCTTGTCACCAAGGATATGAAAATATATGTCACGGACTGTCTTGAAAGCATTATCACAATGCAAGACGGCTTGAAATATGAAGTGATAAAGCGATGAAAAAATATATCGGTGTTGCGGTTGTTATTTTGATAGTTGCGGTATGCCTTGCATGGATATTCCTGCAGGAGAACGTTACGGTTTCGGGAAATGTCGCTGAAATCCGTGTTGACAATGAAACAGTCAAAACGCTTGATTTGAGTAAGAATACAGAAATAACTGTAGAGGGTAAAAATAATATCATGCTTGTTGTTGTCGTTGATGACGGCAGTGTATATGTGAAAAGCTCCGAATGTCCCGATAAAATATGCGTGAATAAAGGCAGGATTTCAAAAGAGTATGAAACGATAGTATGCCTGCCCGCAAGGACTATTATTGAAGTTAAAGGAAATCTCTCCGAATGAAATTGTTCGGAGAGATTTTTTTATAAATATCACAAAAAAGATATATGAAATTTGTGTGTTTTTTGTTGAAATTAGTGGGCGACTGTGCTAAAATATGAAATATATCAAGTGCTTTGTCATCACTTGATACGGTAAAAAATTTTTTCTGAAAAGGAGGAAAATAAAATGACAAACTCTAAAAAACATACAAAGCGTGCGTTGCTGTCGAGTGCGTTGTCACTTTTGCTTTGTATCACAATGCTCATAGGCACAACTTGGGCATGGTTCACAGACAGCGTTACAAGTGCCGGAAATATCATTAAATCGGGTACTCTTGATGTAGAGATGTCTTGGGCAGACGGCAAAGAAAATCCCGACAGTGCAACTTGGAAAGATGCGTCAACAGGTGCTATATTTGATTATGACCTTTGGGAGCCGGGATATGTTGATGTAAAACATGTGAAGATTGCCAATGTCGGCACACTTGCATTCAAGTACCAGATTGCTATTAAGGCAAACGGTGAACTTGAAACAAATGCAAACGGTCATACCCTTGCAGATGCGATTGATGTTTACTATCTTGAAAATGCAGCACAGGTGACAGACCGTACAGAATTGGTTGAGGGTGCAAAGCTTGGAACGCTTGCACAGTTCCTTGAAAACAATGCCAATCCTGCAACAAACACCGCAACAGGCAAACTCTATCCGAAAGACAATAAAGACGGCAATCCGGACAATCATACTGTAACGATTGCTCTCAAAATGCGTGAGGACGCAGGCAACGAGTATCAGAATATGTCCATAGGCACAGATTTCTCTGTACAGCTCCTTGCTACACAGTGGACTTATGAAGAAGATACATTTAATGACCAGTATGATGTAAATGCAGACGAAACTCCCGATAATGAGGGCTGGTCTTATGAAAATGTAAGCACAAAGGTTGTTGAAAATGCAGCAAATCCGTTTGAAATTACTTCGGATATTGCGACAGTATCAGTACCCGCAAATGCACTTGCAGCAGGCGATAAATTTGAGCTTGCTATGGACAATTTTGATATTGACAACAGTGCTCAGCCTGCAATAGCAATTTCTTTTGACCTCATGCTCAGAAGAAACGGCGTTGCAGTCAAAGAAGAAACAGACGGTGTTGAATATACCGTAAGCTTACAGCTTGAAAAGAAATTGACAATCAATTCTGTTACACATAACGGCGAAGCTGTTACAGGTTATACTTATGACGCAGATACAGGCATTATGACTTTGACAGTTAAGCATTTCAGTCCGTTTGTGATAAAGGCTGAAAGAAAGTCAATCCAGCCCGCAAACGAAGAACAGCTTATTGAAGTACTGGACACTTACCTTGAATCAGACAGCGAAGAACCCCTTGAAATTAAATTGAGCGATGACTTTGAGTACACAGAAACTCCTCTTAAAGTGGAAAGCGGTAAAGATGTAACTATCGACCTCAACGGACATGACCTTACTATTGGAAATGATACAAGTGACGGTCTTGTAGTAGAGGGAGGCGGTACTCTTACGCTTACCAACAGCGGTGAAGATGGTGCTTATACATTCAATACAAACGATACCTCAAATGACAGTATCTATGTTTATAATGACAAAGAAGAAGAAGTAACCACTTTGAATTTTGAAAATGTTGAAATAAATGTTGACTCTTCGCAGTGGATAGCTATTCATGCTTATGCTGATAAAGGAAAATCTGTTATCAATATCAATGAAGGTACAACTATCAATGTAATAGGTGAAGAAAGTCAGATAGCAGGAATATTGGTAGATGGCGGCGGTGAAGTTAATTTTAACGGCGGTGTCATCAATGTCATGGTAAACGGCGGAGCAAACGGAATAGATTACACCAAAGATTCCGTAGGTATTGTTGTAGGCAACGGTCAGAACGGTATAAGAGAAAATCCTGTACTCAATATGAAGGGCGGTACTATCAACGTCATTGGTAAGGGCACATTTGCACAGGCTATTCAGACAGCTGATGTCGGCGATAATATTGTTAATATGACAGGCGGCACTATCAACGTAACAGGTAAGGGTGTTGCTGCATTCGGTATTGCAAAGAAGGCTAATGTAAATGTTACAGGCGGCGAAATCAATATTGATGTTGATGAAGGCTATGAGGGTTATGGATTTGTATTCCAGTATCCCTACACATCATACGGTTCTGTAAATGTCAAGAGCGGTATTGTAAATCTTGTAAATGATGACAGGGATTTCCTTACAGATACATCTGCCCGTGTAAACATAACTGATTGATATTAAATCAAAGTAAAATGACAGTCATAAGCATACAGCTTATGGCTGTTTTTTTTATATGGGGGAGGAATTTTTTTATAAAAGAGTGACAAAAAAACACTTTTGATTTGTGAAAAATTATGATTGAAACTGATGTTTTGTTGTGCTATGATATAGTGTAATAAATTGTGATTGTGAAAGGAAGATGAATATGAAAGACCACAGTAAATTTTATAACTGGCTGAGATTTATGGCAGTGGTGAGTGTTGTGGTAGGCGGACTTTTGGTGGTAGAGCTGATATTAACCAAGGCACTTGTTCCGCATGAAACCGACTATCTGCCCTCTTCATTTTGGTCATCGCCTACTCAAAGAATAATGACAGGTGTAATGGTTTTAGTGTCGAGCTTGTCGGGAATTGCTTTCGGTGTGTGTGATTTCATGCACAGGCTGAAAGCAGTCGGAATTTTGGCAATAGTAAAAGCTGTATGCATTTTGGGATTTATTTTTGTTTATTGGGGCAGATATATTGTTTACGATTTGACAAGTCCGTTATTGTGGGTGGTATTTGCCGTTTTAGCAGAATATTGTATATGCGGAATATATGCCTTGAAGTGTCAAAGAGAAGAAAAGAATCTCAATAAATCCATAACGGCACAGTAAAAAAGCCGACAGGCAGAAATGAAAAAATCTGTCTGTCGGTTTTGTTTTATCTTTTGGAGTAGATACAACCACAGAAATTCTGTCTGTACAGGTGAAATTGTGCAGAGAGTTCAATGGAACGCTTGTAACCGCCCTTTTTCTTGAAGTCCGAAAAAAGATAGGGAATATCATATATTTCGCTTACAGCTTTTCCAATGGAATTTAAAACATGGCTGTCTTTCTGGGGACTTATGGAAAGGGTAGTTGTGAAGTAGTCAAAGTTATTTTGTTTGGCAATAACCGCACTTTCCTCTATTCTCATTCGATAGCACTTTACACATCTTGCACCCCTTTCGGGTTCGTTTTCAAGACCTTTTGCCATTTCATAGAACTTTTCGGGTTCATATCTGCCCTCAATGAATTTCACTGTCGGACACATCTCCGAAATCAGTCTTTTAATTTCGCTGACACGGTGAAGATATTCGCTTTCGGGGGAAATGTTCGGGTTATAGAAAAATACCGTTATATCAAAGTATTGTGTGAGATACTCCAAAACATAACTACTGCACGGGGCACAACACGCATGAAGCAACAATTTCGGGCGGATATTTTCGGAAGTGATTTTTTTAAGTGTCTTATCAAGTTCAAGTTGATAATTCGGTTTAGGCATTTGTTTCATTGTCTATCACCGTAAGAATGTCAAAGGGAGTTTTTGCAATGAATTTTGCACCTGCATTGGTGAGTTCCTCCACGGAACGAAATCCCCATTCCACTCCGCAAAACTGCAAGCCTGCATTTTGGGCGGTCAATGCGTCAACGTCACTGTCGCCTATGTAAAGACATTCGTTTTTTTGTATGCCGAGTTCGTCAATCAAAGCCCATACAGACTGGGGAGAGGGCTTTCTCTCAAAGCCGTCACGCTTTCCCCAGATTGACGCAAATTTATTTTCGGGGAAAAGGGCTTTCACGATTTTTTTCGAGAAAACATCGGGCTTATTTGACATCACGGAATACAGGATATTTCTTTTGTCGAGTTCGTCAAGAAGTTCTTTAATGTTTGGATAGGGGCGGGTTTTGTCCATGCAGTGAATGTTGTAATATTCGTTGTAGTCTGCAAGGAGGGCTTTTTTCAATTCGGGATTGGCACTTCCCACGGGAATTACCATAGCCCTGTCTGCTAAAACGGATATACCGCTTCCGACCATTTTTTTATATTTTTCTGTTTCATGTGTCGGAAAGCCGTATTTTTCAAGGGCATAGTTCATACTGTCTGCAAGGTCGTAAAGGGAGTTGACAAGAGTGCCGTCAAGGTCGAATACACATAATTTAATCATTTTTCCAACTTCTTTCTTTTTTCGTTTTCGGGGAGAGGGGTTACTTCAACGGCTTCGGCAGGAATAAATTTGCCGTGCCTTTTTCTGAGGAGGAATAAGGCAGTAATACCGCCTGCCGTTATTATCACGGATATGATACACATGGCGATAATATCGCTGACGTTTGGAGTAGATACATCAAAATGTACCTCTGCACAAGGCGATTGAAGAATAAATACAACGCCCTCGCTTTTCAAGTCAATCTCTTTATTTTCGGAATTGGCGTTTTCGGAGGGGTATGTGACATTTACTTTTTTGATAATATCACCGTACTTTGCAATGACATAGTAGTTGACAGGGGTATCAACATTTTTTCCGACAATGAGAGAAGAAAGGTCGATATGGTCGGTAAATCTTTTAGTGGTGCGTAAAGTCATGAAAGGCACATAAGAGTAAGTATCGGTTTTATTTTGCGAGCCGAAAATTTTTGAAAAATTGCTGTTGACTTCTTCGGGAGTGCCTGTAAATTTTATTGTACAGGTATTTTTACCGCCCTCTGTATTCTGTTCGGCATTTATCCCCATATGTTCAAAGTAGGAGAGGGCATATTTTACGGCTTCATTACCGCCTGTTGCAATATCATATTTGAAAGTAACAGCTTTTTCAAGGGTGTTTCCGTCAAGAGAGGTACAGTCTATATCTATTGATGAACAGTTATACTGTTTGCCGTCATTGATACGGAGTTTTATAAAAGAATCGGTACTTTTTACAGCGGAAAATTTGCCGTATATATTGGAGTCCATGAGATTGGTTGCAGGAGTCCACTCACTGTTTTCATAAAGCTGGCACTCACTGAGTTCGGAGGAGTCGTCAACTTTGTATGTATATTCTATGGGAACATTTGTACCGCTGTTGGAGATATAATTGGAGAAATCAAGTGTTTCCGTAAAGGAATTTTGCTCTGCAAGGGGCGTACTGCCGACAGATTTATCCGTATAGGAAACGTCGCAATATACAGAACTTAAAAGGTTGTTGGTATAACCCGAAAGCTCCTGTAATGAAATGTCATCATATCTGACTTTGTAGGTATATATTTCATTGTCAATCAACCAATCGGATTTTGAAGCACCCGTTGTAATGCCTTTGAAATAGTTTGTGAGCTTGTCGTTGAGTTCATCAAAAGTCGTCTGTGAAATGGTAAAGCTGATTGTGCGGTCAAAGACATCTTTTTTATTGACAGTATCAATGGTGATTTTCTGTATGGGATAGCCCGAAAGATTGTTTACGGAGATAACGGGAGTTGTTTCAATTTTATCCTCGTCAAATTCTACAAAAGAATTTTTTTCCGAGGTATTGAAATCAAGGTCATCAAAGTTTTCTGTATTAGCCCCGTCATGTATCCACTTGAAAAGCTGTGTGCTTGAAAAATCTTCCTGCAATTTCCAGCCGTGAGTTAAAACATTGTCGGGATTGGAAAAGGCAACTTTTACGGGAGTACCTGTAATCTTCTCGATTTTCTGTGAGTAATCATGCACGGAATTGAATTTCAGCACAAAACTGTATTTTATTTTCCCGTCGGATATATCTTTTGAATACTCCATCGTTTCGGGACAGTATTTCTGTACGACTTTGTCAAGGGAGGTTTCGGTATTTGAACCCGTTGTGCTTTCGGGGAAAGTCATTGTAACAGTTCGTGAACCTGCAAAAGCATTGTCAAATTGGAGAGAAGTTGATATATCGACAAATTCTTCTTTTTTCTGAGAGCAGGAGGCGAGAATGACAGCAGATGACATAATTGCAAGCAAAATCAAAGTAATTTTTTTTAACATTTCAATCACTTCCTCTATTTTTTAATTATTTTGCATAAATAGGAATGGGAAAATTTGTAGGGCGTGCCAATATGCTTTCATTGACTTTAGCCCTTTAAAGTGCTATAATATTCGAGTAATTTTAATTTTCGGAAAGTATCTTTTCGGCATTTTGATATAAAATCAGATTTTTTTCGGTGTCGGATATGCCCGACATGGACTTGAAATGTTCAAGATATGCTTTCTGGTCGTTCCAAGGACTGTCTGTGGCAAACAGAATTTTATCCGCACCATGTATTTTAATGACTTCTGCGACTTCTTTTTCGGTAGTATAACACCAACTGCCGAGTTCCGAAAATGAACAGCTTATATCAAGATAACAGTTACTGCCGAGAAGATATTTTTTTACATCTTCATGCACTTTGATACCCCCCAAGTGTGCAAATATCATAAAAGGCTCTTTAACACCCGTTTGGGCATGGACTTTTTCAAGAGTTTCCCTTGCTTTTTGGGGGTGACAATGTATGACTTTAAATGCAGGGTCTGCCCCTGCATGAGTGACAATTTTCAAGCCTTGTTTTGCACATTCCGTAATGATTTTTACATATCTTTCATCATATATAAATGTGTCGGTATAATCGGGGTGGATTTTTACGCCTTTAAAGCCGTTTTCTTTTAAGAATTTCAGTTTTTCTTCAATATTGTCATCATCGGGGTGTATTCCACCGAATGACACAAGATTTTTATAATTCCTGTTGATGTCAAGGGCAAATTTGTTTATCGTATCAAATTGTCCTTTGCGTGTCGCAACGGGAAGTATCATGGATTTATCTATCCCTGCATTTTCCATGCTTTCAAGCAGGGCATTCAGAGTGCCTTTTGTGTATATCTTCACATCGGGAGCGGAACTCATTAAAGTATGGATTGTACGCTCTGCAATTTTGTCGGGATAGACGTGTGTATGAAAATCTACTACCATAATTTTACCTCGTTTATTTTAATATGTGCTTACAATATAACACATATTATTTTAAAAATATTTCTTTAAAAGAATAAAAAGAAGGAGAAAAAACAAAATGGATATGTTCATCAAAATTCTTTTTCTTGTCATCTTCTTCGGGGTGATGATAGGAGTAGGCATCTATTGTCGCAAGCAGGCAACAGATGTAAACGGCTTTGTGCTTGGCAACAGGTCGGTAGGTCCGTGGCTTACGGCTTTTGCATTCGGTACATCTTACTTTTCAGCTGTCATTTTTGTAGGTTATGCAGGTCAGTTCGGCTGGAGATTTGGTCTTGCGTCAACGTGGATAGGCTTGGGAAATGCCTTTATAGGCTCTCTGCTTGCATGGAACATTCTCGGCAGAAGAACCCGTGTTATGACACAGCACATTGATTCCGCTACAATGCCCGACTTCTTTGCAAAAAGATACAATTCCAATGCACTCAAAATTGCGTCTGCTGTAATCATATTTATATTCCTCATTCCTTATACAGCCTCTCTGTATAACGGTCTTTCCAGACTGTTTGAAATGGCTTTTCACATTCCCTATGCGTATTGTGTAATTGCTATGGCAGTTCTGACAGGTGTATATGTTGTTTTGGGCGGTTACATGGCAACGGCAATAAATGACTTTATACAGGGAATTATCATGCTGTTCGGTATCGTTGCGGTTATAGGGGCGGTTCTCAAAATAAACGGCGGTCTTACCGAAACAATCGCACTTCTCTCACAGGAGAGTACTACCACCGCAGGCGGAAAAGAATTTCAAGGGGTATTTACATCATTTTTCGGTCCCGATATATGGGGCTTGATAGGTGTTGTCATTCTGACATCTCTCGGCACTTGGGGACTTCCTCAGATGGTGCAGAAATTTTATGCAATAAAATCAGAAAAATCCATCAGCACAGGTACTATCGTTTCAACGATATTTGCAATCATCGTTGCAGGCGGTTGTTATTTCTTGGGAGGATTTGGCAGACTGTTCGGTGAAATGGGTGCAGACGGCAAGCCCGTTGGCGGATATGACGCTGTTATCCCGAAAATGCTGGAAAATCTTTCAC
>Ga0256407_10012437_pt1 | contig 11577 bp, 6 predicted proteins | sample RumenRJG_04DNA_FD_193489 | JGI IMG/M metagenome (GOLD analysis project Ga0256407, IMG submission 193489) | Bovine rumen microbial communities from Lethbridge, Alberta, Canada - RJG_04 | ecosystem: Host-associated > Mammals > Digestive system > Stomach > Rumen | place: Canada: Alberta | collected... | reverse complement strand
TCCCCAATCCCCAAGAAAAGATAAATAATTAAATTTGATATTTATTTTAATTTTAATTGAAAAAATAAATTATTATTTATTACAAAAATTAAATAAAATAAATACAATAATTCAAATATTATATATTCTAAAATTTACAATTATCTCAATATAAAAATAATTAAATATCTTCTACATTTTTTGAATATTAAATTTATTTTGTTTTTTTAATATTTATTTTAAATTTAATTTCATTTTATTTTAATTCTTTACTATTTAAATTATTTATAATTTAATAATGGAATCTGCCAATAAATATGATGGAAAATTTGAAAATAAAGAGGATAATGATAATAATAAAAAAGATGATATTATAAATAAAATTGATGAAAACCAAAAAGAAAATTTTTCAAATAAAGAAAAGAATAATGAGGAGCTAATAGAAAAAAAAGAAAAAATAAAATTAGAAATAAAAGAAGATAAAAAGGAAGAAGAAAACATAGAAGAAAAAAAAAATGAAGAAAAAAATAACAAACAAGATAATGATAAAAATAAAAATAATAAGAATATTTTCGATAATAATAAAAAAAAACAAGAAAAAAATTCAACAATTGATAATATAAATGAATTTGATTATAATGAAGAAAAAGAATCAACAAATAATAATGAAAAAAATATAAATGATGATAAAAAATTAAATGAAAATAATGATAATAAATTAAATAAAAATGATGATAATAATAATAGTATAACAAATGAAAATAACGATAATAATAAAACTAATGAAAATGAAGAGAATAAATTAAATGATAATAATAATAATAAATTAAATCAAAATGAAGATAATAAAACAAAAGGAAATGAGGAAGAAATATCAACAAGTAAAAAAAAAGAAAATGATATAGAATTAAAAAATACAAATATTAATAGTACACCGATATCTGATTATGAATTAAATATAAACCATATTTTAAAATATATAAAATCCCATTTTAATAATATATCATTTTTTAAATTAGAATATTTCATAAATATATGTTTATCATATGAAAATTTATCAAAAGAAAATAAAATGAAATATTATAATCAACTTTTAAAAATAAAATATTATGATAAAGAAATGAATGGAATATTAATGTTATATCAATTTTTTAATAAACTTTATAAAAATGAAGATAAATATAAAAATCGTATTTTAGTAAGATGCTTTTATAGAATTTCAAAATATTTTAATAATAAGAAATATTTTCCCTGTTCATATAAAATATCACAAATTACAGAAAAATTATTACATAAAGTAAATTACAATAAATTTTATATGCAAATAAGGAAAATATTTCAAAATAATGATACTTTTTGTGAAGAATATTGTGATAATTTAAAACAAAAATTTACTGAGATATCTGATGATAAATTAAATGAATTAAATGAAATTTTTAATAATATTGAGAATGAAATGAATAAAAATATTGAAAATAATATATATGTAATAAGTAGCAATTGGTTCATATATACAAAATATTTTATAAAACATTTAATTGAAAAAAGAAATAAAAAAGAAGATTCAAATTCTTTCATTGAAAAATCAATTGAACCAAGATTTTTAATTGATTTTGAGGAAATAATAAAAAGTTATCCTTCAGATGGACAATTAGAAGGAATTTCAATTATACCTGGATTAATAAATAATTTTGATCTTATTAATTTTAAAGACCTTTGGAAAGAAAAAGATGATGATGATAATTATGAATTAAAAAAAAATTTGACATTAAATAAAGATTATCTTTTAATTAATGAAAATGACTGGAATATATTATCAGATTTTTTCGGTTATATATTTAAAGTAACAAATAAATATAAATATATTAAATGTTTACTTTTACAAAATATATTAAAAAAAGAAGTTAATAATTATAAATTAATAAAACTAGGTTATATCTCAATTGAAAAAGATAGTAAAATATCAAATTTAAAAGAAAAAATATATAAATGTATAAAATATGAAACAGAAAAATTAAAAAAAAATGAATTTATAACCAAAAATAAAGCTACAAATAATGAAAATGATGATAATATAATAAATAATTTTATATTAAATATATTTACATTAAATAAAAATTCAAATATTTTATTTGAAATAATCCCAGCATATATTAATGATTTACCTTCAATTTCAAATCCAAATTTAAAACAAATAAAAATATTAGAAAGTTCTTCAATAAATGAACTTCCATTATCAAAAGATAATATATTATTATTTGAAATAATAGAAAATAACCAAATTCCCTTTCTTCAAATTCCTAAAAACATATGTTTAATATGTAAGAAACCTTTAACAAATTATTCATGTGATAAATGTCATCTTCAAGAATTTTGTTCAAGGAATTGTATGAAATCATCAATAAAACATTTAACATTTCATAAAAATTTTGGACAATTTCTTTATGAAAAATTTTCTTTAAAAAAACTATTTAAAAAATCCTTAGAAGAAATTTTACCTTCAAATGGAAAAAAAGGTTTAATAGGATTATATAATTTAGGGAATACATGTTATATGAATAGTGCAATTCAATGTTTATCAAATACAGAGGATTTAACAAAATATTGTTTATATAATTTTTATGAACAAGAAATTAATTATAATAATAAAGTAGGAACTCATGGTCAATTAATTGAAGAATATGTTAAATTAATACAAAATTTATGGATTAATGAAAATTATGATAAAAAACCAATAAACCCGTACAAATTTAGAATAATAGTTGCTCGAAAAATTCCTCAATTTGCTTCTTTAAATCAACAAGATTCACATGAATTTTTATCTTTATTATTAGATAATATACATGAAGATTTAAATAGAATTTCAAATAAACCTTATATGGAAATTAAAGAACAACAAATTAATGAAAGTGATTTAATTGCAAGTAATAGATGGTGGGATTATCATAAAAGTAGAGAAAATAGTATTATTACTGATTTATTTCATGGACAGTTTAAAAATCTTATTACTTGTCCTAAATGTGGAAACAAAGTTATTAATTATGATCCTTTTATGTTTTTAGGTTTGTCAATTCCTTATATTAATTATATTATTATTATTAAAGTTTTATATAAAAAAAAATGCTTTTTTATTAATAGTTCTATTTTTGATAATACCAGATTAAGTTTTCTTAAAGAATTAGCTTTGAATAATATTCCTGAATTTTCAGAAATTAAAGATATTAATTTAATTGAAGGGATTTTACTTGATAAAAATAAAATGATTTGTAAATTTTTTAATAAAGAAGATTCAAATAATGAAATTTTGTTTCAATATTATCAAAAAGGTTATGAAATTTGTTTATATGTTAAAGACTCTTTAGATTATTTTAATTTATATATTTACCCTGTTAAATTTGACAAAAATAAAAAGCAATTTAATGTATTATCTTATCCAATAGCAATTCCAGTTAAAATGTCAACTACTTTAAATGAATTTTCTAATTTAGTAAATAATGATTTAGATTATTTACTGATGAAAAATAATGAAAATGAAGAAAATATTAAAATATTAATAAATCATTATAACTTATCAGGAATGTTTTCATCAAATGTTTGTAAATTTTGTAATAAAACTACAAATAATTCAAATCAACCAATTTGTAATATTTTTGATACATTTAAAAAAATAAATACAATAAAATACTTATTAAATTATCAAAAAAATATAAAAGAAACTCAAAAAATAATAATACTATATGCAGATAGTAATAAATTTAATCAAGATGTAAGTGTATATTTAAAATTAAAAAATTTTGTTCAATCACAAAAAAATGAAGAAATATTTAAAAAAGTTGAAAAAATATCATTATATAATTGTTTAGATTTATTTAGAAATGAAGAAAGATTAGAAGAAGAAGATATGTGGTATTGTAGTAATTGTAAAGAATCACAGAGAGCACTTAAAAAAATAGATATATTTAAACCATCAAATTATTTAATTATTCAATTTAAAAGATTTAAAATAAAATCAAATACTCCTATAATATCATTTTTTTTAAATAAAAAAATTGATTCTTTTATTGATTTTCCTATAAAAGATTTAGATTTGAGAAATTATGTAATTGGACCTGAAAAAAATGAAGCTATTTATGAGTTATATGGAATAATAGAACATTCTGGTGGATTATCTATGGGTCATTATACTGCAGTATGTAAAAATTCAAATACTTGGATCAATTATAATGATGGTATTATTTCTATTAGGAAAGATAAAGATGTTGTTACTAAAAATGCATATATACTATTTTATAAAAGGAAATTATTAAATAATGAATAAATATATTTTTTATATAAAAAATTGTATTTATTTTTTTCAAATTAAATGTTTAGATTATAAATTATCAAAATCACTTATTTCATAATTTATATAGAATAAATTTATTATTATTCCTAATATACAAAGTGAAATTATTATAATAAAAATTCTTTTTATTTTAATATATAATTCTTCTTTTTTTGATTTAAATAAAGGAATAAAGCCAATTGTATTATTATTCATATCAAATATTATTTTATTTTCAATATAACCAGGAAGTCCAATTATCAATTCAGTACCTTCCATTTCAAAAGTAATAATTTTAAATATATAAATATCTTTTCCATTAAATTTTATTCTTTCAAATAAATATTCAGGTCTAATAACATAATAATTAAAATCATCAAAATAAATTTGAATATCATCAAATATTTTAATATCATAATTAATAGGACAAATAATAAAATTATTAGTATTATCCTCAGATATAATATCACATATTTCATTTGATTTTTTCATCATATTAATTAAAATAAACATTCCTGGATCTCTTGGCATTTTTATTAAAGGTGATAAAGAATGAAAATAAATTCGATTTTCATATTTTAATTTTTTATCATTAATTGATATAAATTTAACATCACAAAACCATTCATTTTCTTTTGATGTAAAACTATCTATTTGTTTTGAAATACATAATTTATTATATGTATAATTTTCTCCAAAAGTAAATTCACCTCCTTTTATATTTCCATTATTATCACTTTTATAATATAAAGAAAATGATTTTGTATTCATTTCTTTTATTTTACTTTCATAAAGATAATTTATTAAATTCATTGATTGATTATAATTTTCATTTTTTGAAGTATAATTTCTAATTAATCCTATAAAACCATCAATTAAAACTTTTTCTAATTTTTTATCAGTTTTAATTAAACCAAAAGGAAATTTTTTAGGAATTTTTATATTATTATTTTCTTTATTATCATTTATGAATTTTATTGTTATTTCATCTTCTACAATATTAGTTGTAATATAATGATTTTGAAAAAAATATGGAAAAGATTTCCCATTTGATTTATATGTTATTGATGTATTTTTATTATAATTTTTATTAAATATTGAATATTCTATTTCATTATCCTGAAGAATTGTATAAGATAAAGTTAAATCTATTGATAAATCAAAACATTGAATTGGATTTCCTATACATAAATTTACTGTTGGTAATTTATTTATTAATTTAGAAAGATATGGTGATAGTTTTACTGAAATATCAGTTTGTGTGGTATGTGGTGTTGTATATATTGGTAATTTTATTGAAAGACATTTTAATATTAATATAATTAGAAAATATATTTCTTTCATATGAGAAATTTTTATTTTATAAAATGTATTTTTAAAAAAAAATAATTATATTATTTAATTATCTTTAAACAAAAAATATTCAAAAAATTTAATATGTAAACAACAAATTAAACCATTATTTATTTATTTTTTTATACAATTTTTTAACTCTTTTTTTACTCTTTTTTATCTTCTATTCCTTCTTTAATTTCTTCTTTTTTCTCTTCTTCTTTATTTTCATCTTTTTTTTCTTCATTATTTTCTTCTTTATTTTCTTCTTTTTTCTCTTCTTCTTTATTTTCTTCTTTTATTTCTTCATTTTTTTCCTCTATTTTAATTTCTTCTTTTTGTTCTTCTTTTTTTTCTTCTTTTTGTTCTTCTTTTTTTTCTTCTATTTTATTTTCTTCTTTTATTTCTTCATTTTTTTCCTCTATATTAATTTCTTCTTTTTTTTCTTCATTATCATTATTATCACTATTAATTTTACTTTTATTATCATTTTCATTTTTTTCATCTTCTTTTTTTTCTACACTTTCTTCAACATTTTTATTTTGTTCAATAATTTCTTTTTCTTTATTAATCTTCTCTTTAATTTCTTCATTTTCTTTTTCAATTTTTTGATTTTCATTAACCAACATTCTTTTTTCTCTTTCACATTTTTTTTTAAATAAAGTCATTTTATCAATTCTTCTTCTTAAATCTAAAATTCTTTCCCAAGTATCATCTCTATTATCTTTAGTAACAGGAACAAATTTTACCATTTGTCCTTTTTTATATTTAATTTTTTTTGCTTTTTTTTTCTTATGTTCAACTTCTAATAAATTATAAAATTCTTCTCTATTATTATTCATTTCTTCAATTTTATCTTTTAATTTCCCATTTACTTCTTCTAAATTATTAACTAAACCTTCTAAATAATTTTTTTCATCACTATATTCTTTTTTAGTTTTATTTAATTCTGCTTTTACATTATCATTTACTCCAGCTAAAACTTTTAAATTATCAAATAAATTTACTTTATCTCTTTCTAATAATTCTGCAATATCTTTTGTTTTTTCTCTTTCTTTATTTAATTCTTCTTGAATTACATCTTTTTGACCTTGAAGTATTTCTACTAATCCTTTATATTGAGATAATTTTTCTTGTTCAGCTAAATATATTTCTCTTAATTCTTCTATATCTTTTTTTTGTTCTTCTTCTAAATTTTGGAAAAATTGAATTTTTATTTCTTGATTTTTTAATATTTCATTTGAGTCCTGTATTGCTTTTTCTGCTATTATTTTATATTTATCTTCTTTTATTATTTCTAATTTAAAACGTTCTTTCATTTCTGCTAATTCTTTATTTTTGTTTATTAAATAAAATTTTGTCATTTGAAGATCTGTTTTTACATTATATTCATTTTCTTTTTCTACTTTTAATTGTTCTAATACTTCTCTTTTTTTACTATTTATATTTTCAACAGAAACAAAATTTCTATTAAAATCATCTAATAAATCACCATATTTTCCTTTTAAATGTTGGTATTGTCTATATTTTTTTTCATATCTTTGTGTTCTAAAACTTAATTCGTTTAATAATTTTGCTTCTGTACTATTTTGTCTCATATATTTTAAATTATTATCTCCTTCTATATCTGGTAATATATTTTGTTGATTTGATGTTAATGTTGTTTCTGTTTTTGCTGAAAAATTTCTAATTTTATTTCTATTATTATCATCTTTTATATTCATTTTATTCATGTTTTATTTTTTTATATTTTATTAATTGATATTATATTATTTTTTATTTAACTGAAATTATAAATAAATTAAATAAAAAAAGAAATATAAAATATTAAAATTTATAACAATAAATTACATAATCATAATTTAATAGAAAAAAAATAAATATACATCACCATAAATAAATAAACTTAATCATCTTTCCCTTTCCTACTCCTAGACTTTGATTTTGATTTATGTCTCCTATCTCTACTTCTTTCTCTTTCTCTTTCCCTTTCTCTTTCTCTTTCTTTTTCTTTTTCAATTTCTTGTTGCTTTTGCAAAAATTGTTGATTTTGTATAATAGGAATCATATTCATATTATAAATCCCACACATATTATTCATCATTAAAGTTTGATATGACATTAAATTAGGATTAATAATATTATTAATATTAATACTATTTCCATTTTGAATACCATTTCCAATAACATTAACACCATTATTATTATTAATTTTATTTTTCTGCATTTGTTTTTCTTTATTACTTTTTATAATCCCTTCAATTTTCTCAACATCAATATCTTTTTTAATTTTATTACCATTTTCACTTTTTTCTTGTTCATAACACAAAGTACATAATTTAATTCCAATTTCTTTAGAAAGTTCAGTAGAATCTCTACTTTTATAAACACTTTCTTGATTTAAAGGATTTTGTAAATCTTTAATTCTCCCAAAAGACAATTCACAAGTACATAACCAATAAACTGAGAAAGAACCACCTAATTTAATACCAGTTTCATTTTGCCAATGAGCACTTACTTTATCTCCTATATATGATGTCATTATTGCATATCCTTGAAATGCTCCTGTTCGACTTGCTGAAAATATTAATATTACATTTCCTTTTTGAAATGCATCATTTAATTTTTTTTGATTTCCTATTGTTGTTGCCCATTCATTTTGTTTTTGTGATATTTCTAAATTTTCTTTATTTGATGATTTTATTATGTAAAATTTTGCATTTTCAAAAAGAGAATAACTTGGATTTGGATTTTCTCTTGGGATTAATTGGTTTAAAGTTATTCGATTTTGAATATAATTTGTATTATTTTGGATTTGATTAGTTAATTTTTCTTGTTCAATTTCTTTTTGTATTTGTTTTGCATTTTCTTTCATTTTTTCATATACTTCATATAATTTTTCTTTAAATTCTTTTTCACTATTATTTGGTATAATATCACTTTTTTCTTTTTTACAAACTGGACATTCTTTTTCATCTTTTTTATCATAACAACTTTTACAAATTGTTTCATAACAACATAAAGTAATAACGGGTAAATATTTATATTCATTATCTTCTTTTCTTTGACAAATACGACATTTGAATTTTTCTTGTAAAATATCTAAAGTTAATTTAGGACCAATTTTTTCTAAAGGCTCACTTGCATTAACTAATTGATATTGATTTCTTCTATATCTATTAAATTCAATTCCTTTTGTTAATGGTATTTGAGATGGTTCTACTACTTCTTTTATAAATTGATTACTTAATCTATATGATGGAAATCTTTTTATTATTAATTTTTGTAAGGGTCCTACTTTGTAATTATCACTTGTTATTTGTTCATTGTTTTCTTTGTAAAATATTAATTCGAATTTTTCGGGACATTTGTCATTCATATTTCTTCTTTTTATTATTTCTTTTTTTATATCACCTATACTTATTTCGGTTGTGTCGAAGTTTATGTTGTAATTTTTTTTTTCACATGAAAAGCGATAATATATTGTATTTTTGTTCATTTTTTTTATTAGGTTTTTTTATATAAATTAATTTGGATTTTTGATTTTTTTTTAGTATTAAATTTATTTTTTTATATTTATTATTTTTTTAATTTATGTGATAATTGTTTTTTTTTAAATGTTGAATTCAACTCGTGATACCAAAACACAATTATCAATAAATTCAGGTGACGTAATAAAAGAAAGTAAAATACCAAAAAAACAAATATATGATACTAAAATGTATAAATACATATCAAAAATTCCAGTATTATTTATATTATTCACTTTATTATTTTATGTATTCATGATAACATATTATTACATAATCCCAAAATTATCAAATAAAAAAATAAATAAAAATGCAATATCAGTACCATCATTAGGAAAATGTTATGCAATATTTTTAATAATAATAATAATATTAACAACATTTTCTTTTCTTTTAACATGGTTTACAAAATGTGAAAAAATACCATATAATTCAATTTTTACATTAGATTCAATGGATAAAATGAATCCACAACAAAAAATTGAATATATTGCTTTAAAATCTGCAGATTTAGAAGAAATGTTAAATAAGAATTATAATAGAATTCCAAAAATAAAAAATTTTAATATGAGTAATAATATTAAAAAGAATAATATTTCAAATGAAGATTATTATATTATTAATGATAGAACTGAAGAAGGTGAAGTTAGATTTTGTTATACTTGTAATAAATTTAAACCTGATAGATGTCATCATTGTAAATTTTGTGGGACTTGTTATTTAAAAATGGATCATCATTGTATTTGGTTTGATAATTGTGTTACAATAACAAATTATAAATATTTTATTTGCTCTGTTTTATATTGTTTTATTCTTTTAATTTGTTTTTTATGTATTTTTTCACCTCTTTTTAAAAATATATTAAAAAAAGAATATAAAATTGAAATTCATATTTCAACAATAAAAGCAATAATTTTTACAATAATATATTTTATTACAATATTATATACAATTTTTTTAGGAATTTTATTTATTTTTCATATTATGTTAGTTTGTAGTAATTATACAACATTTGAATATAATATTATTCATAAAGATTATACATTTTTTCCTAAACAAAGATATTCAATTGTTAAAAATGATGGTAATATTAATATTGATACTTATAAATCTTTAAAATCAAAATATGATATTGGAGTTTGGAAAAATTGGATTCAAGTTTATGGAAAAAATCCTTTATTATGGTTTTTACCTATTAGAAGTGAATTTAGAGAAAATGGTTTTAATAATGGAATTAATTTTGAACAAAATGATGATGAGACATTAGAAACTATTTGTTCTGTTTAATTATTTTTTTTTTAAAAATTTTTTTGAAAATTTTAAATTGGGATAAATTATATTTTATAAAGCTAATTTTTTTAATAATTTATAAGTTTTTTTCCTTGAATTTCTTTCTTTAAAATCAATTTTTGTTAATTTTTTATATATTAATTTACTTTCATTATCTTGTTTTAATAAAGAAAATAAAACGCCTCCTGAAGTTTTTCTTTCTTTATTTTCTATAATAAAAATTTCATTATCGTCTTTTTTATTATTTGCTTTTTTTTTATATATTCCTCCTTTATTTTCTATTTCTAAAGTTTCATAAAATTTTCCTAATAAAAAATCCTTGCCTAATTTTTCATAAAATCTAATTAATAAATCTTCTCTATTTTCATTTAATATAAAACAAATATATTTTATTAAATTCAATCCTTCTCTTTTTTTACATTCTATTTTTATATTATCTATATTATATATTAAATCACCGTTTAAATTGTATTTTTTTATTCCTTTTATTTCTAAAGATTTATTTATTACCTTTTTTTGAAATTTTTCTAAAATTGGATTTTTTTCTTCTTGTTGTAATATTTTTTCCATTAAATAATATTAAATTAAATTATGTTTTAAAATATATATACATAAAATTTAAAAAAAATTTAATCAATATGTTTTGAGAATAAATAAAAAATATGGTGAAGATGATGAAAAAATAAATACAAATGTAAATAATATTTATATGAATGTCGCAAAACATCAATCTAAAAAAAATCTACATTTCAATTTAAATAATAATCCAAATTCAAATCATTCAAAAAAATAAAAATGTATTAGTTTTATTTTAATATAATTCTAATAATAAAAAATAAAAATCAAATTGATAAACAATTAATATTAATTCATGAATATTGTAAAGATATATTTATCAATTACAAAATGAATCTTTCTACAAAAAATATAAATTATGTATAATAAAAAATCTAAAAAAAATTTTTGCTTAAAAAATAAAAAATGAATAATAAAAAAAAAAGCAGAAGATATTTAATTTATTTTATATTGAGATAATTATAAATTTTTAATATATAATATTTTTGAATTATTGTATTAATTTTATTTACTTTTTGTAATAAATAATAATTTATTTTGGGGATT
>Ga0256407_10012433_pt1 | contig 11580 bp, 10 predicted proteins | sample RumenRJG_04DNA_FD_193489 | JGI IMG/M metagenome (GOLD analysis project Ga0256407, IMG submission 193489) | Bovine rumen microbial communities from Lethbridge, Alberta, Canada - RJG_04 | ecosystem: Host-associated > Mammals > Digestive system > Stomach > Rumen | place: Canada: Alberta... | reverse complement strand
CAGTAATCCCGACATAAAAAAGAAAGCTAATGAGCGGTTGCCCATTAGCTTTTTATTTTGTCCTGATGTAGGTTCAGTCTTCTGAATCTCCCTTGTAATGGTACTCTCTTATTTCAGGATTCCTACCCAGATCATGATTATCGAAGGCTTTGTTGCGGATGATAGCCTTATTGAAGTCACCGTGCATCTTTCCTATGTAGAGAAGCAGGTCTGAATATGTAACTGTGGGTAACACCAGTCCATAAGCGCCAACTGCTACACGTACTCCCTCTGGATGTACATTGTTATGAATGTATGCAGTGCGGTAGAATGTATGGTTGTGTATCTCCATACGGTTGTACTTCTTGAGTCCTGCCATCAGGTCTTTATTGATCTCTGTGGTGTCAGCGGTAGTAAAGACGTGGGCGAAATTTGTCATATAATCGTCTATCTTGTCACCCTTGATGCTGTCGTTGTTCTCGATACACTCCAGGATTCCGTCTGTTGTTTCTGCTATCATCGTCTTCTTTGAAGGCTTTGTAAGCATCGCCAAGAGTAATAGTATTGCTACAATAATAGCCAAGATAACAATCTTGCCGAGGCAGCTGTGGTAGAAAGCATGAGACATTGTCTCTTTCTGTTTGAAATTGTCTGAACGATACATAATAGGTTAAATTTTGTTGTTATGGATTAAATTCATGAATTCTTGTCTTGTCTTTGCCTGATTAAAGGCTCCGGAAAAGTCACTCGTGGTAGTGATGGAGTTCTGTTTCTCCACGCCTCTCATCTGCATGCACATATGACGGGCTTCAACCACTACCATCACTCCTAAGGGTTTCAGAGTCTGTTGTATGCACTCCTTTATCTGTAGTGTCATACGCTCCTGAACCTGAAGACGGTGACTATATATATCGACCACTCGGGCTATCTTGGAGAGTCCGGTGATATAGCCGTTGGGTATGTAGGCCACATGAACCTTTCCGTAGAAGGGTATCATGTGGTGTTCGCAGAGGGAGAAGAAGTCGATGTCCTTAACTATCACCATCTGTGAGTAGTCTTCCTTGAACAGGGCATCGGTGAGTACCTTGTGGGCATCCATCTCATAGCCGCGGGTAAGCACCTGCATGGCTTTAGCCACCCTCATAGGTGTCTTCTGCAGGCCTTCACGCTCTGGGTCTTCACCAAGCAACGTGAGTATTTCGCGATACTTCGCGGCAAGTTCTTCTAATCCTTCTCTGTATTCTGTTTCTGGATTCATATATCCTATGGCTCTGAGGCCGTTATTGCTGTTGGGTTTCTGGCTGATCTGCCGGCTTATAAGGGACGGTAATCTTTCCTTTGACGATGATAGCCGACTGATAGCCGAGTTTCTTTACTGCTCTGAGCACTTCAGATGCCTCCTCGATAGTACGGTAGTTACCCATCCTGCATATCCATCTTGGGGGATAGAAATGTACGTAGACGGGGGTTCCGGGGAAGAGTGATTTTATCTCTTTGCCTGTGCGCTCAGCCTTGACTCTCGAATCTCGTGAGTTGCCTCCGGCATATACCTGCACTCTGAATCCGTTTACCTTATACCCCTTCATGATTTTCTTCCTGCCCTCGTCGACAGGTGCAGATACGGTGGTATCTGGCTGCTCAGGGATATTTATCTCCGGACGCTGCTGATGACTGCTGTCAGGCTTATGGGTAGCAGAGTCTTTGGGTTCTTTCTTCTGTTGCTGTACCTGTTGAGAAAGGTTATTCTGAGTATTCTGGGTCTTGGGGGAATCCTGGGTGTTCTGAGGGGTTGTAGTAACCTTCGGACCATTGACCAAGTCTTCGATGGCCCTGTCTTGGGTAACGGTTACTTTTCCTTCGCCCACCTTGCTTTGCTGGAGTCTCTGGGTAAAGGATGACTGTGCATTGGCCGCAGCGCAGCCAATACACAGCATCACTATGATATTCAGAAGTCTCACTTCTTACTTGAATGCGTCGATGATTCCCTTGAAATCTGCAGCCTTCAGTGAAGCACCACCGATAAGACCACCGTCGATGTCAGGCTTTGCAAACAGCTCAGGAGCATTGCTTGCCTTACAAGAACCACCATAGAGGATAGTTGTGTCGTCGGCAACAGCCTGACCATACTTCTCTGCGATGATAGAACGGATATAAGCGTGGATCTCTTCAGCCTGCTCTGCAGTAGCGGTCTTACCTGTACCGATAGCCCAGATTGGCTCGTAGGCTATAACGATCTTGCGGAAGTCCTCCTCTGCGAGGTTGAATACGCTGCCCTCGAGCTCGGCCTTTACGACCTCATTCTGCTTGCCAGCCTCACGCTCCTCAAGGCTCTCACCGATACAGAAGATAACCTTCAGGTCGTTCTTCTGAGCCAGCAGCACCTTCTCCTTCAGGATCTCTGGAGTCTCTTTGTAGTACTCACGACGCTCTGAGTGGCCCAGGATAACGTACTGGGCACCGGTGCTCTTTACCATCTCTGCAGATACCTCACCAGTGAAGGCACCCTTCTCCTTGTCAGCGCAGTTCTCAGCACCCAGACCGATGATGTTCTGATCCAGGAACTGTGCGATGCTTGCCAGGTGGATGAATGGTGTGCAGATAACAACACCGCAGTTGGGCTTCTCAGCCGTAAGTGTCTCATTAAGCTCCTTTGCAAGAGCGATGCCGTCCTGAAGATTCATGTTCATCTTCCAGTTACCGGCTACAATCTTTTTTCTCATAATCTTTTCTTTTTTATTTAATGGGTTTGTTAATCTTATCCATTTTGTCCATGCCCACAGACGGTCTGCTATCGTCAGGAGCACAAGGGGTAATACGAACCAGGCGAGAATCATTGCAATCTTTCTTGCCACATTGTCTTCTGTCATCTGACCGATATTCAGTTCCTCGAGTGGCTGGGTATACTGCTCGTCTTCTATCACAGGCAGGGAGTTGTTACTCCATTTGCCCACCACCGTTCCTGCATGCAGCAGCACCAGACCTGGATTACTCCTGATAATCGTCTTCAACGTTATCTCGTCAGTGGCACAGATAGGATAGTCGGCTCCTGTAATGTCCAGCCAACGGTTGATGGCCTGCTGGGTACTTGCGGTAAGACAATAGAATGGATATCCCTGTTGCTTGCTGTATTCGCTTATCTGGTTTATGTCGCCAAACGCTAAGTCGTTGGCATTCTCCAGATGTGGTGATATGAGCAGGAATATGTATCCTTTGTCGCTCAGCACCTCCTCTGTGATATCCTCGCCCTCATCGTCGAGTATTGAGAAATCGTGGATGGGAGGCACGTATCCTTCTGCCGTCTGTACTGTCTTCGAGTCGATGAAAGTCCAGGTGGAGTCGGGGTAGTTGTCTGTAGTAAACTCCTTCCGTTCTCCGTCTTTCTCCAGGATAAACGTTGTCTCGAACTGTGGCTGTGGTGCTCCCTCAGGGATGGTCATCCCTTCTTTGATATTTGCTCCGATGTGATATGGACGGAAATCGAACATCGGGAGGTCCCACAGGCTTCGGCCTGCAACAGCGAGGATAAACAGCGAAGAGTAGTTGAATACTATCCACTGGTTGCTGATACTTATCATCCGCACCATGTCTGTTGGCCATCGACAGATGATTACCGTAGCCACCAAGAGGACAATGTTCTTGAAGAATGTCTGCCAGTTGGTGAGTACTATGGCATCGCCGAAGCATCCGCAATCGCTGATGGGGTTGGTTATTGCCAGCCAGAGGGTGACAAGTGTCATCACTGTCATCAGCACGAGGGTGATCTTCGACACCAGTCGTCTGTGGATGGCAAAGAGCAGACAGATTCCTATGATGAACTCCGCTGCACTCAGCAGCACAGAGGCTCCCAGCGTCATGATGTCTGGTACGATATCTCTCAGTGCCCAAGCAGTCAGATAGTCGTTGATCTTATACTGCGTCCCTAGTGGGTCAACGGCCTTGACAAATCCTGAGAAGATGAATGTCAGGGCTACTAGGAACCGTAAGATATTAACAGTGATTTTTCTCACTCCGTAAGTTTAATTACTCCAAAGACCGCGTAGTTTATGATATCCATATAATTGGAATCTATACCTTCGCTGACAAGCGTCTCACCTGCCAGGTTCTCTATCTCCTTGATGCGCTCGATCTTGGTGAGTATGAAGTCCGTATACGAACTGACTCTCATCGATCTCCACGCCTCGTCATAGTCGTGATTCTTGCGTTTCATCAGCTCCAGTGCCTCGTGGGCATACTGGTCGTAGAGACGCATGGCTTCCTCGTTGGTGATGTCCACCACGTCGGCAAAGCCTTTGTTTATCTGGATCAGTCCCACGATGCCGTAGTTGATCAGTGCGATAAACTCCGGACGGATACCCTCACCAACAAGACTCTCCTTCTTTATCTCCAGCGAACGGATACGTTTTGCCTTGATAAAGAGCTGGTCGGTGAGTGCCGTGGGACGCAGGATGCGCCACGATGCCTTATAGTCGTGTAATTTCTTCTCAAACAGCGAGCGACACTCGCTCATGGCCTGTTCAAACTGGGCATTTGTCTTCTCCATTTGGTCCATATCGGCTGCAAAGGTACGAATAAGTGAGCAAAAAACCAAATATTATTTGGATTTTTTCGAACAACTTACTGATTTGTCTCTTTTTGTTTCTTTCTGATGTAACGAATCTTGGCTCCAAGGGTCTCACATTGTGTTCGTAGCGAGTCGCGCTTCATACGGGTAAGTGTGAACATTGTCAACTCCTCGGCTGTGGCACGAAGGGCTGCCTTGTCTTTCTCCACTTTTGCCTGTTGATAGTTGAAGTCGTGGGTCACTAGCTGCAACAGACTGTCTGTCTTCGCCAACTCCTCCTGTGTCCTCTTCAATTCTATCTCCTGTTGCAGATGAAGGGCTTTCTTACGGGTGTCAATGGCGTTGGGATATACTTTCCGCAACGAGTCGATACAAGCCCTTGCCTCAGTATATTTCCCTTGCTCAAAGAGGATATTGGCCTTTTGCAACAGAGAATCAGCCTCACTCTGCTTGCTGGAATTGCTGCAGGAAATGAGCGCGAGGGTACATGTCAGGATAAAAAACAACTGTCTCATTATCGAATTAATTGGTTTCGGCTGCAAAATTACAAAAAAAAATCGTATCTTTGCACCCAAGAAAGAAGAAATTACGATGAAACTATATAGCGATGAAGAATTAGCAGGCATTCTCGACCAGGATATTTTCCACCAGATAAGCCAGGCGGCAGACCGTCTGGGACTCGAGTGCTACGTTGTGGGGGGGTATGTCAGGGATATCTTCCTTGAGCGTCCTTCAAACGATATCGACGTGGTAGTCGTGGGCAGCGGCATCAGTGTTGCAGAAGAACTGAAACGTATGGTGGGCCGTAAAGCTCATCTCAGCGTATTCAAGAACTTCGGCACTGCACAGGTGAAGTTCCGTGAGAAAGGGGTGGAGTATGAGGTGGAGTTTGTTGGCGCCCGTAAGGAGAGCTACAGCCACGACTCCCGGAAGCCCATCGTCGAGGACGGCACTCTCGAAGACGACCAGAACCGCCGTGACTTCACTATCAATGCCATGGCGATATGCCTGAATAAGGACCGCTTCGGGGAACTCGTCGACCCCTTCAATGGTCTTGCCGACCTCGAAGACGGCATCATCGCTACTCCCCTTGAGCCGGATATCACCTTCAGCGACGACCCGCTGAGGATGATGCGATGCATACGTTTCGCTACACAGCTGAATTTCCAGATAGAGGATGAGACATGGGATGCGCTCGTCCGTATGGCCGACAGGATAAATATCGTCAGTGGCGAACGTATCAAGGACGAGCTCAACAAGATTATCCTCGCCTCTCATCCCAGCATAGGCTTTGATTATCTCCAGCGCTGCGGCCTCCTGCAGATTATCTTCCCAGAGTTGGCTGCACTGGATATCGTTGACCAGAAGAACGGTCGTGCGCATAAGAACAATTTCTATCATACCCTCGAGGTGCTGGAGAATGTAGCCAAGGCAGCGCCCAATCCTGCGTGGGAGGATCACGATATGGCCTTGTGGCTCAGATGGGGTGCCATCATGCACGACATAGGCAAGACAAAGTCGAAACGTTGGGACCCTGCCATAGGATGGACCTTCCATAACCATAATAATATAGGTGCAAGGATGGTGCCTCAGATTTTCCGTCGCCTGTCATTGCCGTTGGATATGAAGATGAAATATGTCCAGAAGCTTGTGGAACTCCACATGCGTCCTATCGCCATAGCCGACGAGGAGGTGACGGATAGTGCCGTACGTCGTCTGTTGAACGATGCAGGTGACGACATCGACGATCTTATGACTCTCTGCGAGGCGGATATCACTTCCAAGAATGAGGTGCGCAAAAAGATGTTCCTCGAGAATTTCCGTATGGTACGCGAGAAACTTACTGACCTGAAGGAGAAAGACTATAAGCGTCTGCTTCAGCCTGTCATCGACGGTAATGAGATAATGGAACTCTTCCATCTCAATCCCTCTCGCGAGGTGGGTGTCCTGAAGCAGTTCCTGAAAGATGCCGTACTCGACAACAGAGTGGAAAACGAACGGGAACCCCTCATGGCGCTCCTTTTGGATAAGGCTAAACAGATGGGGCTGACTTGAAAATTATAAAACAACTAAAGAATAAAATTATGAAGAGACTACTGTTTGTATTATTCACTATTCACTATTCACTATTCATTTTCTCTAATCCTGTAGATGAACTGTTGGAGCGTATCGACAAGGGCGCTTCGGCAAAGTTCAAGACCGAACTCGTAAAGAGCCAGAAAGACTTCTTCGAACTCGACCAGCAAGGGAAGAAGGTCGTGGTAAGAGGAAACACCTGGGTGAACATCGCTTCAGGTGTCAACTGGTATCTGAAATATTACGCTGGCATCCACCTCTCATGGAACCAGATGCAGGCAAAGCTACCTGCTGTGCTACCTGCTGTAACACAGAAGGAGCGCCATGAGACAGACCTCACCCTGCGTTACGACTTCAACTACTGTACCTTCAGCTACTCCATGGCCTTCTGGGACTGGAAACGCTGGGAACAGGAGATCGACTGGATGGCACTTCACGGAGTAAACCTCCCCCTGGCCATCGTCGGTGAGGAGTGCGTATGGCGTAACATGCTCATCAAACTCGGATATACAGAAGAAGAGGTGGGTAAGTTTATTGCCGGTCCTGCCTTCCTCGCATGGTGGGAGATGAACAACCTCGAAGGGTGGGGTGGACCGCTGCCTCTCTCTTGGTACACACGTCAGGAGAAGCTTCAGAAACAGATTCTCGCCCGTATGAAACGCCTGGGCATGCACCCTGTATTGCCTGGATATAGCGGCATGGTGCCTCATGATGCCAAGGAACGTCTGGGGCTGAATGTTGCCGATGCGGGACTCTGGAACGGTTTCCAGCGCCCTGCCAACCTCCTGCCTACCGACTCCCGATTTGCGGAGATAGCCAAGCTCTATTTCGATGAGCTTACAAAACTCTTCGGCAAGGCCGACTATTACTCTATGGACCCCTTCCATGAGAGCAACGACGATGCCTCCATCGACTATGGCAAGGCTGGCGAGGCGATGATGCAGGCCATGAAGCGTGTCAACCCCAAGGCAGTATGGGTCATCCAGGGATGGACTGAGAACCCCCGTCCTCAGATGGTGGATGGCATGAAGTCAGGCGACCTGCTCGTGCTCGACCTCTTCTCAGAGTGCCGTCCGATGTTCGGTATCCCCAGCATCTGGAAACGCGACGAGGGATATAAACAGCATCAGTGGCTCTTCTGCCTGCTCGAGAACTTCGGTGCCAACGTAGGCCTACATGGACGTATGGACCAGCTCCTCGAGAACTTCTACATATTACAAAGTCCAAAGTTCGAAGCTCAAAGTTCAAAGCTGAAAGGTATCGGCTTCACCATGGAGGGCTCCGAAAACAATCCCGTGATGTTCGAACTCATGAGTGAGCTCCCCTGGCGTCCTGAGAAATTCAAGAAAGAAGACTGGATCCGTCAGTATGTCAAGGCCCGCTATGGCGTGGAAGATCCCAATATCGAACGGGCATGGGTGATGCTTGCACGCGGCATCTACAACTGTCCTGTAGGCAACAACCAGCAGGGCCCTCACGAGAGTATCTTCTGTGGACGCCCCTCGCTGAACAATTTCCAGGCATCGTCGTGGTCGAAGATGAAGAACTATTATGATCCTGCGCATACGCGTGAGGCAGCCCGTCTGATGAACAGTGTGGCAGAGAAGTATCGTGGCAACAACAATTTCGAATACGACCTCGTGGATATCACCCGTCAGGCTCTTGCCGACCAGGCCCGTCTGCAGTATCAGCGTACCATCGCCTCCTACAAGGCTTTTGCACGTAGTGAGTTCGAGAGCGACTACCGCCGCTTCCTCTCCATGCTCCTCATGCAGGATAAGCTCCTCGGCACCCGTCCGGAGTTCCGTCTGGGCCACTGGACTCAGGCAGCTGCCGACTGCGGCACTACAGCCGACGAGAAGCGTCTCTATGAGTGGAACGCCCGAGTTCAGATCACCACCTGGGGCAACCGTTACTGTGCCGATACCGGTGGTCTGCGCGACTATGCCCATAAGGAGTGGCAGGGACTGCTCAAGGACTTCTATTATGTTCGTTGGAAGACCTATTTCGATGCCCTCTCATATCAGATGTCTGCTCAGATGAAACCTCAGCGCGAACTCCTCGGAGGTGGTCCTAACGCCACGAAGACGGCTGCAGAACTCTTCCAGATGGCACTGCCTCAGGAGGTAACCGTCGACTGGTACGCCATCGAAGAGCCTTGGACCCTCGATCAGACCCCATATACCTCCGCTCCCGAAGGTTCTCCCGTCGACATCGCCCGTGAGGCCATGGCTCTCCTCGCCGCCCAATAAAATATTTTTTATTTTTTATTTCTTTATTTTTTATTTGAACATGGCTTCAAGTCAACGATTACTCAGTCTCGACATCCTCCGCGGCATCACCGTCGCAGGCATGATTCTCGTTAACAACGGCTGGGGAGAGTCGTTCGAGATGCTCCGCCACTCCAAGTGGAACGGCATGACTCCCTGCGACCTCGTCTTCCCCTTCTTCCTCTTCATTATGGGTATCTCATGTTACCTCTCACTGGTGAAGTCGGAGTTCAAACCCACGGCCCCCGTAATCCGCCGTATAGTAAAGCGCACGGTATTGCTCTTCGTCATCGGACTGTTTATCAACTGGTTCGACCACGCCATCGAGGGCGACCTTCTCTGTTTCGGTCATCTCCGCATCTGGGCTGTCATGCAGCGCATCGCCCTCTGCTACGGTATAGTGTCGCTCTTTGCCCTCTTCTGTAATCATAAGTACACCATCCCCGTGATAGTCATCCTCCTGGCGATATATACTGCGATACTCGTCTTCGGCAACGGTTATGCTGAGGATGCCGACATCAATATCCTGGCTCAGGCCGACCTGAAGCTCTTCGGCTATGATCATATCTATCATAAGAGTCCTGTCGATCCCGAGGGTCTTATGGGTACGATATCCTCTGTGGCTCATGTGTTGCTGGGATTCTACTGCGGTATGCTTATCCGTAAGAAGGAGACAGTAAGCGATAAGGTCATCGCCATCTTCGTTGTCGGCACGGTGCTTGTCATCGGAGGTTACCTGCTCTCCTACGGTCTGCCTCTCAACAAGCGCATTTGGAGCCCCAGCTATGTCCTTATGACCTGTGGTCTGGCATCGCTGCTTCAGGCTTTCCTGATGTATGTCATCGATATCTGTCAGAAGAAGTCGTGGACCACCTTCTTCCATGTCTTCGGAGTCAATGCCCTCGCCCTATACGTGTCGAGCGAGCTCCTGGCCATCCTCCTGGGCAATATCGGATTCTCGGAGACGGTATATAATGGCATCCATGCCGTAATTGATCCCCTGAAGTGGGCATCATTGGCATACGCCATCTACTTTGTTCTCCTCAACTTTGCTATCGGATATTTCCTCTACCGCAAGAAGATATACATTAAATTATAATAAAGAGAATATCAGTTTCTCAATGAGAAACAAAGGAAACCGGCTGTCAGAATAAACTCTGGCAGCCGGTTTTGATTTAGAGATTAATTTCCGGTCTCGAATCCACCGCTACCGACATTACTGCCGTTCTTGGTGAATACCTTGGTGGCTGACTCGCTGGATGTGCCGTTCTTGATGGCGATTGCCTTCACGGTAGTGGTATCACTAAGGGTGATTGCCTCGCTGTACAGGCTGCTCTCTGCGTTAGGAGCTGTGCCGTCTGTGGTGTAGCGAATCTCAGCTCCTGCAGGACCGCTAATCGTCACCTGGGTTGACTCATCGAATGGCGTCTCACCACTAATCACCGGTGCCTCTACGGTCTCTGAGCCTGTGCCTGAGCCTTGCTCTGAACCAGAGCCCTGATTCTGCTCACCATTCTGCTCGTTCTCCTCGTTGTCCTCAACCTCACCAGAGGTACTTGTTACTCGCTTTACCTCTTCACCGTTGCGGTCGTAGCAGGTGATCTGGATACTGGTAGCAGCCAGTTCGTCTTTCAGGCCAACACTCGGAGTGAAAATGATGCGGCGGCTCTTGATCAGTCCGGTCTTCACGTCCTCGACCTTCTCAACTGCTTTAGAACGCAGTCCGAATCGCATTGATCCCAGTCCGGGCAGCGACACAGCGTGTCCTTCTGTAGCCCAAGCCTTGATTACCTCGCCGGCTGCATCCCAGCAGGCCTTCATCACTCCCTGGCTGACGCCGCTGCGCAGGGCAGCCTCGCGGATTACCTTCGACTGACTCAGTGTGGAGTACATCTCGGGCTTCATCACATAGCGGTAAACGCCAGGTTCATTCTCATCCTTTGTAAACTTCAGCAGCCTCTCTACTGCCTTTACTTTAAGTGCCATAAAAACTAAAAATTTTAAGGGTGTAAATGTTTTTCCGCGTCCTTAAAACCTTTTCCTTTCTGCCTCGTTTTGCGGTATGCCTATGAAAAACTTCCTCGTCGACTAAGAAAAATTTACTCGTCAGTTATGCCGCAAATTTAGCTGCTTTATGTCGTGTTTGCAACTATGTTGCAAAGGTACAAATTTTTCTTGAATTATGCAAATTTTTCGGCAATTATTTTTCAAAAAATGTAGGTTTTTCACTTTTTCAGTTTTTCACTTTTGACATCTGTGTTTTTCAATTAACCAGATACTGTATTATATAATTTATATATATTATAATATATATAAATTTAATATTGTATATTACTTGTTTAAGTTACTCCACCCTTAAGTACTCCAAACCTAAATGTCAAAAGTGAAAAAGTGAAAAACTGAAAAAGTTCGTCGAACGTTATCATACCATTAGGGCTATAAAAACTCGAAGACCTCCCCGGGTGCGCTGTTCAAGTGAGAAGCGTGGGAGATCATATTGGGTGCAAAGGTCACACCGTGCCTCACACCGTGCCTGTCCCCATGTGACCCCATGTAACGTGTACGGAAGGGACCGGTTTCAATGCTGTTTTTTCGTCGTTTTGCTTGTTATTTCATTTTTTATTTGTATTTTTGCACCGGAATAAATAAATCGAGATATGACAGCAATACAGATGAATGCCGAACTGCTCCGTA
>Ga0256407_10012430_pt1 | contig 11582 bp, 6 predicted proteins | sample RumenRJG_04DNA_FD_193489 | JGI IMG/M metagenome (GOLD analysis project Ga0256407, IMG submission 193489) | Bovine rumen microbial communities from Lethbridge, Alberta, Canada - RJG_04 | ecosystem: Host-associated > Mammals > Digestive system > Stomach > Rumen | place: Canada: Alberta | collected... | reverse complement strand
ATTTTTGATTTAATGATTTAAAAAATTTTTTGTGTTTATATTTTATTTTTTTTATTTTTTTTGTTATGAGTCATAATTTATAATATTACAAAAATATAATAAAATATTATATATAAATAAAAAAATTTCATTTTTAAAAAATTAATATTACAATCAAAATATCCTTTCATTTCAATATTATGAGGAAGAATAGTATTAACATTCCCATTTAAAAATAAACTATTTCTACTTAAAGGAACACATAAAGTTGTTTGTTCTGGATAACTCATATTAAAAAAGCAACATGCAATAGATTTAAATTGTTTATTTAAATAAGTACAACTATTAGAATATTTAGGTAAAGTTAAATTATAACATAATTCAAATTCTGTATCATTTAATTCTCCATAACAAATAATCAAATTTAGTTTTATTATTATTAATAATATAAACAAAATATATTTTTTAATCATTTATCTATATTAAAAAAAGTATTATTAATAATTAAAATTTAATGTAAAAATAATAAAAATTTCATTTCTTTTGAATTATAATTTTAAATCGGAGGTCTAACAATTTTTAAGAATGAAAAAACTTTTTTATTTTAATAAAATGATTTAAAAAAAAATCGAAAAATTTTTATTTAAAAAAAATTTACTTTTTAAACAAAATTAATATTTAATTCTTAATAATAGAAATAATATATTTTATATCTGAATTTTTTTCCAGATAAACTATTTATTTAAAACCCTTAGAATTAATACCTTCATTTATAAACATTTTTACATTATTATTTAAAACATCTATTTCTTTTTTTTCATCTAAATTTAAAGAATTATTAAAACAATCATTTTTAATATTATTACTATATAATATATTTTTCAACATTATCAAATCTTTTATAGATTTATATTCAAGATTAAAGGAATTAAAATGTTTTATATAATTAATACCATTATTAATTATTTGAAATAACATTGGAATTTTCTGTATTTTAATATTATTTTCTAACACAATTTTTTCAACTAAATTAATTGGATTATCATTTTCATATAAATAATAATTGATATCTTCATTATTATTATTCTTAATTTGAATTGTGACAAAATGTTTATTAAATTGTTCTTTGTATTTTTCATAATTAATTTCTGGATATATATTTGTAAGAATATCTGACATTAAAATGAACTTTTTTTCATTTTTATTTACATTTTTTTTTATTATTTTTTCTTGATGAATTTTAGCATTATTTATAAATTTAAATTCATCATTAAAATATTTTATTTCATTATTTGAGTGAAGAATATTATTTATATTATTATTTATTGAAATGTTTAATCCAATATTATCATTATTTATAATTTTATTTATATTATAATTGTTGTAAAAATTGTTATTTTTAATCTTATCTTGAATAAAGTTATTATTTTGATAAATATGAAAATTTTTATCACATATATCATTTCGAGTATCATAATAAATTTGATTATTTTTAATAGTTAAAAGATTATTGTTTGAATAAATATTATCATTAATAAAATTTGAAATATCTTGTTTTAAATTTATTTGATTAAATTCTTTATTATAAAAACCATTAGTATCTTTTTCTGAAATATTTTTTTGTATATTTGAATTATAAATCTGATTATCATTTTTAATTTTAGAACTCCCTACCCCTATGTTATTATATGGAATATTCCCATTATGTTTTTCATACATTGATTTATTTACATTATTTAATTCGTTTCCATTTATCATAGGGGAATTTTTTTTATTATTATGAGAATTGGAATTTCCTAATTTTTCATTTAATTTTGGATTTAATATATAATTTTCATAATCATTTTGACTATTATCTTCAAAGTAAATATCATTTGTTGAAATGGAAAAATTTTCATTTGATTGATTATAATTTTGAAAATTCTTTTTTGTATTTGATTGATTAACATTTGATTTTTTATATAGATTATTTTTACTTTTTACTTTTTTTTTTTGATTATTTTGATTGTTTTGATTTTTTTTTTTATTTGTTATCTTAGATTCAATATTATTATTTTGATTCTTCTTTTTTAATTGTTTATATTTTTTTTCATTTTCTGAAGAGGGAAAATTAATAATATTCTCTTTAAAATTTGGGAATAAAGATATTTGATATAAATTTAGTTTATTTTCATTTTTTATATCTACTATATTCGTATTTATATATTTTTGAATATTATTTCCTGATTCCATCATATGAATAAGTTTATTTTTTTAAACAAATATATTAATGATGTATTGAGAAATCTTCTGAAAAAAATAATTATTCTTAATTCTTTTTTCATCAATAATTATGCATTGAATTAATTTATATTTATATATTTAATAAGTGGTTTGTTTTAACTTTTATCTCAATTTTTTTTTAATAACAAAAATTATCATATGAATTTATTTCGTGAGATAAAAAATTTGAGAAAAGTTTAAAATAAGTTATTTGGTTTTTTAATATAAAGAATATATTATTTCTTAAATATATATTCTTTTTTTATGATTTAATTAAAATTTTAAGAGATAAAAAATCAAATATTAACATTAAAAAATAAATACGGTAAGTTATATTATTTTCCATTTTAGAAAAAATTTTTTTCTAAGATATTTTTTTTTAATTGATTAATTTTATGTGATTAAATTTTAATATTTATTCATATGAATTAATGAAAAAAAATATATGGCTTATTTTTTATTAATTATTTTATTATAATTAAATTAAAAATAAAATATAAAATAAAAAATTAAATTAAATACATAAATTGAAATAAAAAAAAGAATTATTTGTTTAGACTAAAATTAAATTATATAAATCATTTATATATATATATATTAAAACATAATATTTTTAATTTTTTTATTCGTAAAATTGATACTCATTACAAAGATATTTTATAATTTTAGAGAAATCAAATCTTTCTTCTTCCTTTTTTTTAAGCATATGATTAATTAAATTTTGGAATTTAATTGAATAAAAATTATCATCATTCATAGTATTTAAAGGATATTTAAAATAATTACAAACCAAATTATCACTATCAATATTTGATTTACATAAAACAAAATCCCTATAAATATTATTAATTTCATTAGTTCTTGTCATTGTATAAATAATACATAAACCAAGTGAATATACATCACTTTTAATTAAATTAATATAACATTTATTATTATTTTTTAAATTATATAAATTATATAATTGAGGACTAATAAATTCATTATCATTAGAAATTATATTACTATCTTTAATAGACCTTATATATTCTAAATCACTTAATTTATAAGATTTATCTTTATAAACAATAATATTTTTCGGATTAATATTAAAATGACACATATCTTTTTTTTGTAATAATTCTAAAGAAGAACTTAATTGATAAATAATATTAATTAATTCTTCTTCAGTATAAAATTTTTTCATTTTTTTCATTGTTGCAATTTCACTATTCCAACTATTAATTCCTAATTCTTCAAGAACACTAAATTCATCATTATTATAATTAATATTAAAAATTTGAGTAATATTAATATCATTCATTATATTAAATTGAATTTTATATGATTTTAATAAATTTTTTAAATCATTATGATGTAATAAAACTTTTTTTTTCATAGCATAAAATTTATTATCATCAGATTTAACACAAAAAATTTTACTTTTTCTTCCTTCACCGATTTGAGATATTATACTATAATCATATGGGTCAAAATTAGGTATAGAAATATTATTTATTTCATTTTCAAAAGATGAATTTAATATTTTATTTTCAATATTTTTTTCAAAATTTTTTTCATAACTAGTTTTCTTTTTTTGTATTACATAATCAGGTTCATCAAAATTATCATCTGAAGAATCATAATAATCATCATTAACTTTATTATTTTTAATAACTAAAGAACGAGAAAATCTTCTATTTGATTTTTTATCATTTCCAGTATTAGATTTATGAATTTGACTATTAACATTTTTATAACTAACTTTTTTTTTTTTAGGAGAAATAAATAAATTTTCTTTATCAATTTCATTATAAGAATCCTTATTAATACTATCTGTATTACTCGTATTAGCATTACTTAAATTATTATTTTTAACAGGTTGAGGAGAATAAATTAAATTATTAGAAGAAGAATAATTATTAATTTTCTTATCTGTATTACTTAAATTAATAGAACTAATTTTTTTTCTTTGAGTTAATTTTGGTACTTCTCCACTTTGAATTATATTTTTATTATATTTCATATTACTTTTACTTTTTATAGTTTTACATTTAGAAAAAGCTTTAAATTCTTCTTCTAAATGTTCTTCATTTGCTTTAAATTTCATATTACAAATTGGACATTCAAAAATAAAATTATCAAATTTAGTCATTGCTTTACATTTAGAACAAACAATCATTTCAACATTATTTAATTCAGTTATATATAATTTACCATCACAATTACTTTTATGAACAATATTTTCACTATTATGTCCACATTTAATTTTTTTTGGTATAGCTGAAATTTTTTCAAGAAGTCCTTTTTTAATTGCATTAGCATAAGGTTTAAAAATATAAGGATTATATATTTTAGCATTAGAAAAAAAAGACTGATTACATTTAATACATTTCCATTCAATATTTTCAGCATCATCACAAAAATTACAATTTCTACATATTAATTTATCTCTTTTTATATCAATATATAATGAATGATTACATTTTTGACACATCATTTGTTGATTTATTATAATATTACAATGATATTTTTCCCATGTTGCAGGTTGAAAATTATTATCAGCATTTTCATTAAAAGATATTATTCTTGTATAATAAGGAATTTTACAACAATTACAAAATAATGTTATATAATTTGATTTATATGATTTTTTACATTTTGTACATATTATTGCATAAATATTTTTATATTCTGAATTTGAATTTCTTCTATGATTATTATTCATTATGTCTTTTATATGAAATGAACTTTCTGTTAATACTGTTATAAAATTGTTTTTTTCATTACATTTATGTAATGGAATATCATTTTGTTTTATACAGTGTTTTAAAAAAGAAAATTGTTGACCGTTTTCTATAAAAGTTTCTCCTTTTAATTTAAGCACTTTTAATAATTTTTGCTTTTCTTTTTGAAATTCATGGAAAAAATATTGTTTTACTTTTTCTAATATTAGAATTAAAGTTACATTTGTCATTGCTTCAGAGGAAAAATGATCTTCTATTGAAAATTTTGTATTAAATAGTAAGTTGTCTAAGAATTCTTTATCAGGTTTTATTAAAATGTCTTCATATAATTCATTAAATTCCTCTTCAAATATTTTTGATATTTTTAATTCTAATTCATTTGGATTTTCAAGTAGAGATAAAAATGTATTATATTTTTCAATAGTGGCTTTCATTTTTTTTATTATATTTATTATTGTTATTAATTTTAGAATTATTATATTATAAATGATAATTTTTATAAAAATTATAAATATTTTTATTATTTTTATTTTTCAAATAATGAAGACTAATGATTGTATATCTTTAATGAATAAAATAAAAACTAATAATTTCAAAAAAACACAATCAACAAAAAATAATTTAAGTTCAAAATTAAGTAAATCAAATATTTATTATAATAAAAAATCAAATCCTAATCATTATTCATATATTAAAACAAATTTTACATTAATTGCAGAAAAATCAAAGAAAAAAAACTTTTCAAAATCAAGATGTCATACTGATTATAATAAATCAAAATCAAAAATCAAAAATAATCAAAAACAAAAACAAAATCAAAATCAAATATTAATAAACTCATATGAAAAAAGTTTAATTTCTCTTTTTGATTCATTAAAAACAACATTAAAAAAATCACAATATGAAAAATTAAAAATAAAATTTCAACATAGTTTTGAAAACAATTTAAAATCAAATTTAGATGAAAAAAAATCATCATCATTTATAAATAATTCTAATTCAATAAAAAAAATAATAGAAGACAGTATTAAAAAATGTCAAAGTAACAATAATTCATATTCAAATAATAAAAATAATTATACTAAAAATTCAAATGTAGTATTAAATATTATACCATCATTAAATATAAAAAAAACTCATAATTCACTTTATTCACTTACTAGATATGGAAGAAGAATTATAACTCAATCACCAAATAAATTTAATCAAAATTCAAATAATAGTATAATAAAGAAATATTATAATGTTACAAATAATAATAAAAATTCAAAATCAACTCAAAATGGTTCAAGTTATTTATCAGGAAATAAAAATTCTAATTCAAAACAAAATTTAAGTAAAGAATTATCTTTTCCTAAAAATAATAATAATAAATATAATAATAATAATAATAATTTTATACATAAGAAATTAAATAATAAAGTTTTAAAAAATAAAATTAATAAAGATATTAATTCTAATTTAAATCAAGATATTAAAAATATTAATAATATTAATAAAACTGCTGATGATTCAAATGTAAATTATGAATTATTAAATAAAATTAAAAATAGTTTAGATGATAGTTTAAAAGGAATTTTCGCTTTTTCTTATGAAGACTTTCTAAATAAATCAAGTGATAGATTAGAAATAAATAATAAATAAAATAATAATTAAAAAAAAAAATTATATATTATAATAAAATAAAAATAATATTCAATTTAATAAAATAACATCTAAAAAAAAAAGAAGAAAAAAAAAAAATGGGAAAAGTAGAAAATGTTTTACAATGTGACATATGTCACAATAATTTCGATATGAATACACATCGTCCTTTAGTTGCAAAATGTGGACATACATTTTGTAAACATTGTATATTATGTAATCATCAAAATTCAAATTTTAGTTCATGTCCGATTGATAATATTCAATATGTTTTAAATATTGAATCATGTATTCCAAATATTAAATTAGAAGAAGTTATAAAAATAATTTTTAATATCAATTCACCATTATTAAATAAAAAAATTGTTTATTCTAAACCAGAAATTTTAAGAAATAAAAATAAATCAAAAAGTAAAAAAATAAATGAAGATAATAGTTTTCATGAAAAAGTTATTTCTTTAGATAAAAATAAAATGAGAAATTCAATTCAACAATTTTCAAAAGAACATAAATTTCTTAATACTGAACCAATTATTTATGATAATAATAAAAATAATATCATTTCTTCTGAAATGAGTTTTGATAAAGAAAATATAAAAAATGAAAATATTAATAATGAAAGTTTAGATGCAATTCCTATAAATGATGAAAAAAGTATTTTAAATGTTTCTTTTAATGATGAAATGAATTCTCTTTTTAAAAAAAATACTGATAATAAAATTTCTAATAAAAATATTAAAAATTCTCAATCTAAAGATAATTTAAAAGAAGGAAATGATATAAATGATTCTTTAGATAAAATTTCTAAAATTGATGATGAATTTTTAACAGTTAATAATACTAATAATGATATTTCTCTTTTATCAAATAAAAATTTAGTCAATGCCTTTCAGGCAAAAACTATTATAAATGATAATGAAAATTATGATAATGAAAAATTAGAAAAATATAAGAAATATTCAAAAAATATAAAATTAAATATTTTAAAAAGAAATAATTCTTTTCAAGATAATTTAAAAAAAATCTCAATTAATAGTAATATAGACACAGATTCAAATAGTAATGGAATAAAAGAAAAATTAGAAACTTCACCAAATAATAAATTTCAAAATGTAAAAATATCCTTATCAAATAATAGTAATGAAAATATAAACAATATAGAAACAAATTATAAAATAGTAGATATAAACAATATTCCAAAAATAGAAGAAAACATTTTAAAATCTCAACAAATATATAAAAGAAAAGAAAAAGACTTTTCATTTGAAAATGATATAGAAAGAAAATTATATATAAAAAATCCAAATATAGCATCAAAAAATACATTATACAAACATCATTTAATAAATTCAAATTCAACAAAATTTGGAAATATTTTAACTCGTTCTTATACATCAAAATTAAATTTTCCATCAATAAATCACTTTAATAAATATAGTACAAAAACAGTTAATAATAAATCAACATTTCAAATTGAAAAAGTCGAAGAAGTTAATAATGATGATGAAATAATAGAAAATAATACAAATTCAAATTATAATATAAATACAACTCCAATTATATCAAAATCAAAAATTTCTTTATTAAAAAAATCTAATGATGAAATAGAAAATTCTTATTTTCAAAAATATTCAAATACACCAAAAGATATAAAACAAAATATAATTCATTTTCCTAATATTAAAAATAAAGAAAATAATAAATCTCAAATAGAAATAACAAAAGAAAAATTAATGAAAGAAATATTATATTATTTCGGTTATAACGGAACTCAATTTTCAAAAAAAAAAATTGAACAATCACCAGAATATCAAAAATATAAAGAATACATAATAAACTCATTACAAAAAAAAATATTTGAAGAAGATAACAAAGATGAAATAAAAATAAAATTTTATCCATCAAATGACATTTTCATAGGATATACAAATAAAAATAATTTACCTCAAAAGGGAATTTTTTATTATAAAAATGGTGATTATTACGAAGGAAATTTATTAAATGGAATAAAAGAAGGTTTTGGAATATTAAAATTCAAAAATGGAACAATATATGAAGGTGACTTTAAAAATAATAAACAAGATGGTTATGGTAAATTAACACAAATTGATGGAGAAATTTTTAATGGTGAATGGAAAGAAGGAAAAATTGAAGGTAAAGGAATAAGAAAACATAATAATGGTGATACATATATTGGAAATTATATTAATAATTTAAAAGAAGGAAATGGAAAATATATTTTTTCAAATGGAAATATTTATGAAGGTAATTGGAAAAATGGAAAAGCAAATGGAAATGGGAAATTTATTTTTAATGATGGGAATGTTTATGAAGGAGAATTTAAAGATAATATTATTTTTGGAAAAGGTATTTTTAATATGAAAAATGGAGATAAGTATATTGGAAATTTTATAAATGGATTTATTAATGGAAGAGGTGTTTGTGAATGCTTTAATGGAGATAAGTATAGTGGATTTTTTAGTAATGGGAAAAGAAATGGAATGGGGAAGTTAGTTGATTTAAATGGAAATGTTATTGCTTCTGGTTATTGGAATATGGATAAGTTTGTTGGGAAAATTAGTAATTCTGATTAATGATGTTTGTTTTTTTTTTTTTTTTTTTTTTTTTTAATTTTTTTTTTTTTTTTTTTTTTTTTTTTTTTTTTTTTTTTTTTTTATTTTTTTTTTTTTTTTTTTTTTTTTTTTTTTTTTTTTTTTTGAAGATTTTTTTGATATATGTATTTTGTTTTAGTGTATAATGATTTTTCAATTATTATAATATTATTTTTTTATGATAAATTTTTATGTTAAATTTTTATATTAATATTTTACATTTTTTTGATTTTTTATATTTATTTTTAAGAAATTATTTCTTTATATTAGAATATTTTCAATTATTTAAAATTAATAATTAAATATAGTATATATTCAAAAATAAATTCTAAATTAATTAAATTATTTTAATACTATAATATATACTTTATACAATAAATTTCCTTATTTAATACTTTATAATTTAAAATTTTATATTTCTTTTTTTCATCTTCTATTATAATAAATCAAAAATAATATATTATTTAAGAAAGAATAATTTTTATTTTTTTATTCCTTCCTAACTGAAAAAATAAATTAATTGAATTTATATACTTTATTTTTAATTTTAAAATTTAAATTTGAAAAATAAAAAATGAGAAATCACACTCCAAATAGCAAAAAACCAACAAATTTAAAAATAACAACAATTCCAAAAACATTATCTCCAAATATGAGAAAAACATTAAAAGAATATTATATAGAAACTAATAGAAAACTTGAACAATTAAACTCAAATAAAAAAATTAAAAACATAGATCAACCTTTACAAGAATTTTATGAATCAATAAAAAAAAATATAGAAACATTAAAACAATTATTAGAAGAAACAAAAAAGCAAAAATTAATCTCAATAAAAAATCACAGAATTTATGAAGAAGACTTTATTTTATTTAATAAAACAAAAGATAATAATTTATTATCATATATAAAAAAAGAAAAAGAAAATAAAGAAAAGACAAAAAAATACAAAGAAGAAAGTTGTCAATATCAAAAAAAAATAAATGAAATGAAAACAAAAGCTCATTTAATTTTTCAAAAATATCAAAATGAAAAAATAAATTATGAAAAATTAATTCAAGAATATGAAGAAGAGAAAAATTTAAATGAAAACATAGGAAAAAAAGTAGATGAAATATTTTTAAAAATTCAAAAAAAAAAAGAAGAAATAAAATTAAAATTTGAAACTTTACAAAATAATGAAAAAAAAATAAAAAAATCAAAAATTCAAAACGAAGAAACAAATGAAGAAAAAAGAAATATAAATAACAATTATCAAAATGCAAAAGGTAACATTCGTGTATTTTGTCGTGTAAGACCAAATTTAGAAAAAGAAAAAAATTTAGAAAAATGTATTTTTGATTTTTCAGAAAAAAATATAACAATTTATGGTCCATATCAAAAAAGTAACATAGGAAAAAAAGAAGAAAATAGAATAAAAGAAAATTATAAATTTGATAAAATTTTCACACCTGAAAATAATCAAGAAAATATTTTTGAAGAAATATCTCATATGGTTCAAAGTTCTTTAGATGGATTTAATGTTTGTATTTTTGCTTATGGACAAACTGGAAGTGGAAAAACTTATACAATGGAAGGTGAAAATGATGATAAAAAAAGAGGTTTAATTCCAAGAGCTTTAGAAAGAATTTTTAATAATATAAATCATATGGAAAAATTAAATTGGGTTTTTAAAGTAAATTTATCTTGTTTAGAAATTTATTTAGATCAAATTAGAGATTTATTAAAAGAAAATAAAGGAAAAAATCAAAATAATATTATTAATAAAGATGATAATTTAGTTAAAATAGAATTAAATGATTATAATGATTTTATTAAATATTATGAAAATGCAAAAGAAAAAAGAAAAGTTGCTGAAACACAATGTAATGAAAAATCATCAAGATCACATTTTATATTTCAAATTTTAATAAATTGTTTTAATAAAGATAAAAATATTAAAAGAGAAGGTTCTTTAAATTTAATTGATTTAGCAGGTAGTGAAAGAACAAATAAAAGTGGAGTTATTGGTGATAGATTAAAAGAGACTATTTCTATTAATAAAAGTTTAACTGCTTTAAAAAGTGTTATTGGTGCTTTGGTTGCAGTTGATAATAAAAATTGTAATTTTGTTCCTTATAAAGATTCTGTTTTAACTACTTATTTACAACCTTATTTAGGGGGAGATTCGAAAACTTTAATGTTTGTTAATATTTCACCTGTTCTTAATAGTTTTAATGAAAGTTCTTGCTCTTTGAGATTTGCTACTGATGTTAATTCATGTATTATTGATAGAGATAAAACTGAGTTTGATTAAAGGTTTTTTTTTTTTTGTTTTATTTTTTTTTTAGTATTTTTTTTTTTGGTTTTTTTTTTTTTT